>Ga0070735_10000796_pt1 | contig 32067 bp, 23 predicted proteins | sample Coa_R1_FD_66443 | JGI IMG/M metagenome (GOLD analysis project Ga0070735, IMG submission 66443) | Surface soil microbial communities from Centralia Pennsylvania, which are recovering from an underground coalmine fire - Coalmine... | ecosystem: Environmental > Terrestrial > Soil > Unclassified ...
AGAACCCAGCCATTTTTCTTGTACACCCACGTATCAATGAATTGCCAGCGCTTCACCTGCTTGTGGCCGCTCTGCACTTGCTTTTCCACGTAGGTCCCAACCACAATCCCGGTGCTCCCAAACACACGCACGGTCATCGGTCCCATTTCGATCTGGTCGAGTGCAGGTTCATATTGTCTTATTCTCGACAGGTACTCCCCTTTCGAGATCAGCCTGCCATACTCAACGTACACCACGGCGTTATCGAAAAGCAGATCCAACGCACGGTTGTCGTTGCGCGATTGCCCCACCGTCCATTCCCGTTTCAGCGCACGAATCGTTGCTGTTGTACCTTCCTGGGTAGCTTCCTGGCTGGCACTCAGCGGCAGGAAAGCGCAAAGTGAGATAAGCAGCAGGATGATCGGTTTCACAGAATCTGCTTTCATTTCGACATCATTCGGAACATCACGGTCCCGATCCGTTTCTTTTTGCGTAGGCGTTGTTAAGCTGCCTATGGCGACCCATCCCCCGTCCTTGAGCAGCCAGGTATCGACGAAACGACCTTGCTGCAGCAGCGTCTTCCCATGTTCTATAGCCTTCATCTGAAAAAGCCCAGTCACGATGGCGGCGTCTCCGTGCAGACGTACTACCAGGGATAGGGTGACCACCTGATGCACACTGGAATCCTGCACATCTTTGAGGACTTCCGCCTTATTCATTAGCCGGCCATTCAAATCCACGTACAAAAAGCGTTCGTCCAGCAGGTTGTCGAGCCCGCTTATGTCTTTGCTCTCAGAGGCTCGATTCCAGGCATTCTCCAAGGCAAGAATCTTCGATGCGGTGTCGGCGTCAGAACGCTGCTGTGCCCACAATGTCGCGGCAGTGCAGAGCATTAGCACGAAAAATACCCTCGTTTTCACCGTATGGATCCCTTCCACTGACCGATCGGCTGGGAAAGCCTTTTGCTTGAGCACCGCTCTCTTTCTGGCCAACAAGGTGTGTCATCTGCCATGATGAAAGGCTGCTAGGGAGGGACTGAATGGCTCGCATTGGCTTGGTTACCCCAGAAATTGCTTCGCCGGAAGTATGCGAAATTTATGAGAAAACGCTGCGCGGCAAGCCCGGAAACGTGCAGAAGGCGCTAGCTCATCGTCCGGAGATGCTTAAGAATTTTCTTAGCTTTTACGCCAGTGTCGGCCGCTCTTTGGACCGGAAGCTCTATGAACTCATCTATCTCCGCGTTTCGCTCATCAACGGCTGCTACTACTGCACCCAGCATCACGTCGCTTCCTCGAAACGAGTGGGCTTGAGCGCAGAGGATTGGGCAGCACTCAAGGCAGGCGATTACTCGCGTTACAGCGACAAGGCGGGCGGCTCTGGCTTATGTCGAAAAACTGACGCGCACCCCGCACGACGTGAACGATGCTGATTTCGACAGTTTGAAAAAGCATTTCTCCGATCCAGAAATCGTCGACCTCCACTTACTAACCGGGCTCGCCAATCTTACCAACCGCTTCACCGATCCGCTGGGACTGGAGTTGGAGTTTCCAGAAGAAAGGGTCTAATTTTGACGAGGGTCAGCAGCACGTCAGTGACCGGTGGGCGCCTGGCTTGTCAATCACAGACTTACAAAATTACCCAATGACTCAATTCTTCAAAGAATCTCACGCGCATCCCCGACTCGCTTGGTCACTCGCTCGCGATCAAGATACTCCAGCAGGGGAATGGCATACTTGCGGCTCACGCCAGTCATTTCTTTGAAGCCTCCCACATCGATCTTGGAAGACTTGGCCTTTTGCGCTGCCATCTGCCGCCGCAATCCCTCGAGTGCATTACGGTGAAAGACGAGCCCTTCGGATACTTTGACCAGCACCCGGTCGCGGAGCAGCAGGGTCACTATTTTCTGGGCTCGCACTTTATCCACTTTCAAACCCGCGAGCACTTCGTGCAGGGCAGGAACTTTCAGCCCAGCCGTCGCAAATGCGTCCTCGATCGTCTTCTTCGACTCGGCCTCCTCCTCTTTCATCACCACGCCGCGACCTGGGAGACGTACCAGGTCGCCGGTCACTTCGACTCTCTGGTTTCGTACAAGCACGGCGAGCACGGCATCGAAAATCTCCGGCGAAACGCTCCGCTGGTCGCGCAGTTGCTCCCGGCCGACTCCAGGCTCCAAGGGATTTTGCCTGTGAAATTGCTCCAATCTCTGAAACAGGGCCAGTTTCAGAGCCTCGATCGAACCGGACTGCACGAAGGTCTCTGCGATACGCACAACGGTCCCTTCCTGCACCATCTTCGCCAGCAACTTATGAATCCTTTCCAATGAGAAACCGGTCTCCGCAACCAGTGTCTTCATCTCCAGTCCAGAGAAGCCTCGCCGCGCGATTCTCGCCTCGAGAATCTGCTCCAGCCGCCCAGTGACCAATAGATTCAGGAACTCGGTCAGCCCTGCCGCTGGCTTCGTGGGGCTCGCGTCCAGCACGATGCCTCCTCCGATCGTGACCACCGGAGAAAATTGGCGGATGATAAAACGGTCTCCCGGCAGGAGGAGCGCGGCTTCCGGCAACACCACTAGCGCAAACACGCTTTCTCCGGGTGCAACCTGCGTTTGGCCGTGCAGTCTCAGCTCCGCGACGGTTTCCATTGTGTTGGAGTGAAAGTGCACGCGAGTTCGGGTTTTCAATGCCCGCGACGCAGAAGGCAGGATCCGCAACTCCACATCCAGACGACGTGTGGCCGTAAAAGTAGCTGGAGGAGCCAGCGTCATCCCGCGGGTAAGGTCCTCAGTGCTTGCTCCGGTCAGATTCAGCGCTGTTCGCTGCCCTGCGACGGCTGCGTCCGAAGCATTGGCGTGCACCTGCACTCCTCGCACGCGAACGCTTCGTCCTGTCGGAAAGAGCTCCAGTTCTTGATCCTTGCGAATCGTCCCCGAGATCAATGTTCCGGTTACCACCGTGCCAAAGCCCTTCATCGTGAAAACGCGATCGATGGGAAGACGCGCCAGCGCTTGAGAATCCCGCGGCTCGATCTCGGCGGCAACGGCCACCAGCGCCTGCTTCAGATCCTCCAATCCGGCGCCGTTCAACGAGCTTACGGCGACAATCGGAGCCTTCGGCGCTTCCAGGAACGTTCCCCGCAGAAACTCTTCCACTTCCAGCCGCACCACCTCCAGCGTCTCCGCATCCACCGCGTCAGATTTGGTCAGCACGGTGATGCCGCGTTTCACTCCGAGCAGTAGCAGAATGTCGAAATGCTCCCGCGTCTGCGGCTTGATCGACTCGTCGGCTGCAATGACCAGCAGCACTAGATCGATGCCTCCCACACCCGCCAGCATGTTGCGCACAAAGCGCTCATGCCCCGGGACGTCCACAAAACCCAGGCGCAGCGTTTCCCCATTGCTTCCGGGCAGGTCCATGTGGGCGAAACCCAGGTCAATCGTGATGCCGCGCCTTTTCTCTTCCTGCAGCCGGTCGGCGTCAATCCCGGTCAAAGCCCTCACCAGCGCGGTTTTTCCGTGGTCAATGTGCCCGGCCGTGCCTACGATGATCGATTTCATGCCAAAAGAATCCTAGCAGGGAAGGCACGCAATCCGCGTGCGGCGGGGCTATCGCTTCTGCGCCCTGAAATGCGACAATAGAAGGGCCTCCCATGCCAACTTCTTTGACCTTTGCCTTTTCCTTGGAGACCATTCGCCAGCATGGCCTCACGCCCGGCGAATACGAGAAGATCAAGCAACTTCTCGGCGGACGCGAGCCCACTCTGACCGAACTCGGCATCTTCAGTGTGATGTGGAGCGAACACTGCTCGTACAAATCTTCCCGTGTGCACCTCAAGCGCCTGCCCACTCGTAGCAAGCGGGTGCTGCAGGGACCCGGCGAGAACGCCGGCATCATCGACATTGGCGATGGTTGGGCGTGCGCGTTCAAGATAGAGTCGCACAATCATCCTTCGTTTATTGAACCCTTTCAGGGAGCAACCACCGGCGTTGGCGGAATTCTGCGCGACATTTTCACCATGGGTGCCAGACCAGTTGCCGTGATGGATTCGCTGCGTTTCGGCCCGATTCGCCCTTCGAAAGAGCTTTCTCAGGCCGATCTGCACAGGAATCATTCCATCCTCGAAGGTGTGGTCAGCGGCGTCGCCTCTTACGGCAACTGCTTTGGCGTACCGAACCTGGGCGGCGAGACGAAGTTCGAGCCCTCCTATTCCGGCAATCCTCTGGTTAACGCCTTCGCCCTGGGGCTGGTGCGAAAGAACGAAATTTTCTATGCCCGCGCTGCCGGAGAGGGCAATCCGGTGATCTATGTCGGCGCCAAGACCGGGCGCGACGGCATTCACGGTGCGACCATGGCCAGCGAGGAATTCAGCGAGGCGTCGGAAGCGAAACGGCCGAATGTCCAGGTGGGCGATCCTTTCCTTGAGAAACTTCTGCTCGAAGCTTGCCTCGAAGCCATGCAGACCGGTGCAATCGTCGGCATCCAGGACATGGGCGCCGCCGGTCTCACCTGCTCCACCTGCGAAATGGGCGGGCGCGGCGGGGTAGGCATTGAAATTGAGCTCGACCGCGTTCCCCAGCGCGAAACCAGCATGACTCCTTACGAGATCATGCTGAGCGAGTCGCAGGAGCGCATGCTGCTAGTCGCGCAAAAAGGCCGCGAGCACGAAGTCTTCCGCGTTTTCGAAAAGTGGGGCCTCGACGCGGTCGAAGTCGGCAAGGTCACAACGGATAACAAACTACGCGTACTCGAACACGGCAAAGTGGTAGCCGAGATCCCCAACCAGGCATTGACCGATGATGCGCCCGTCTACAAGCGCCCGCTAGCGCGCTGGGAGCCTCCGGTCCCACGCGAAAAGCCAGAACACATCAGCTTCGGCGGGACCGGCGATTTCACCTCCGCTCTCAAGCAACTTCTCGGCAGTCCGAATATTTGCGGCAAGCGCTGGGTGTGGCAGCAGTATGACCACATGGTGCAGACCAATACGGTCGAGGCGCCGGGTGCCGGCGATGCCGGAGTTATTCGCATCAAGGGCTCCCAACGTGGCTTGGCGATGGCTCTCGATGGCAATGGACGCTGGTGCTATCTCGATCCGCGGCTCGGAGCCATGCACGCCGTCGCTGAAGCCGCGCGCAAGGTCGCCTGCTCCGGCGCCACTCCGGTCGGCGCCACCAATTGCCTGAATTTCGGCAATCCAGAGAAGCCTCCGATCATGTGGCAGTTCTCGCAAACCATTGACGGCATTACCAAGGCCTGCGAGGAACTGGAGATTCCCATCACCGGCGGCAACGTCAGCTTCTATAACGAAACCTTAGGGGAAGGGATCTATCCCACACCTGTGCTTGGAGTCGTCGGCATTCTGGACGACGTTCACAAAGCTGCAAAGATGCATTTCTCGGCACCCGGACGCACGATCGTGCTATTGCGAGCCGGAGAACCTGGCGATATTACCGATGCAGAGAGTGAGTTCGGCTCCTCTGAATACGCCAAGGAGCTGCTGGGCACGCTGTGGGGATATCCTCCCCAGCTTGAGCTTGAGCGAGAGGCGGCCCTGCAGAAAGCGGTGATTGAACTGGTGCAACAGGGATTGCTCGATTCGGCGCACGATTGCTCGGAAGGCGGCGTGGCCGTTGCGCTGGCCGAAAAGACTTTTCCGAATGGGGTGGGGGGACGCGTGAACCTGGCTTCAGGCGGTCTTTTCCCCGAATATGCCCTCTTTGCCGAGGATGCGAGCCGGATCGTAGTCTCTTGCGACCCGGCGAATGTTTCGCGAATCAAAGAAGTAGCAGGCAAGCACGGGATCACGGCCGATCCGATCGGCGAGACCGTTTCAGACAGGCTGGAAATTTCACTCGATGGCAATGCCGTCATTTCGGCTAGCGTCGCCGAATTGAGCGAGGCGTACGAAAGCGCGCTGGAAGCTGCTTTGAGGACGGATCCCGAGTTGGTGGCGGCGGATTGAAATCGAAGGCCTGGGGGCTAAATGCTGATTTCCGACAAATTCCACGATGAGTGCGGCGTAGTCGCCATCTTCGCCCATCCCGAGGCGGAGAAACTGGCTTACCTGGGACTGCATGCGCTGCAACATCGCGGGCAGGAGTCTGCCGGCATTGTCACGTCCGACGGTCTGACTTCGCGTGTCCACAAGGCGATGGGGTCGGTGGCCGACATCTTCACCGAGGATGTGCTCTCAAAATTACGTGGCACGCTTGCGATCGGCCATACCCGCTACTCTACCGCCGGAGACTCGGCTCTGTTGAACGCGCAACCGATCCTGGTGCAATCGAACAAGGGCGCAATTGCCGTCGCGCACAACGGCAACCTCGTTAATGCATTGCAGATCCGCTCGCGGCTGGAGAGCCAGGGATCGATTTTTCAGACCAACAGCGACACCGAAGTCATCGTTCACCTCATCGCGCTGTCCAAGGAACAAACCCTGCCGGAAGCGATGGCCGATGCCCTGCGGCGCGTCGAAGGCGCGTTTTCGTTGGTGATGATGAGCAATGACCGCGTCTTCGCTGTGCGGGATCCGCGCGGCTTCCGTCCGCTCGCTATGGGACGCATTCCTGCCGTGGAAGGCCAGAACCGCGACACGATTGTTTTCGCCTCCGAGACTTGTGCCTTCGACCTCATTGGCGCTGAATACGTGCGCGATGTGAAGCCTGGTGAACTAGTCGTTGTCGGACCGGAAGGAGTCAGTTCGCGTTTCTACGCGACCGCTGCGCCGCAGTCGAGCTGCATTTTCGAGCATGTGTATTTCTCGCGGCCCGATAGCGTGGTCTTCGGCAGGCCGGTTCAGACCAGCCGCGAAGAGCTCGGGCGGCAATTGGCCCGCGAAGCAGGCATCGATGCCGATCTGGTTGTCCCCGTACCTGACTCCGGGGTCACGGCCGCTATGGGCTATGCGGCAGAGAGCGGGCTACCGTTCCGCTTCGCATTGATCCGCAACCACTACGTTGGTCGCACCTTCATTGAACCTAGCCAGAGCGTGCGTGACTTTGGCGTGAAGTTGAAGCTGAATCCGGTGCGCTCGCTTCTCGAAGGGAAGCGCATCGTGTTGATTGATGATTCCATCGTACGTGGCACCACCAGCCGCAAGATTGTCCGCATGATTCGCAACGCCGGTGCCACCGAGGTGCACATGCGCATCTCTTGCCCGCCTACGATTTCGCCTTGCTATTACGGAGTGGACACGCCTTCGAAGAAGCAACTGATCGCTGCGAACAAATCGGTGGATGAGATTCGTGAATACATCGGCGCCGACTCGCTGGCCTATCTCTCACTCGAGGGCCTGAAGAAGGCTTGCGGTGAGGGCGAGAAGATTTCCTATTGCTCTGCCTGTTACACGGGCAAATACCCCACCGATATTGTCGATGTCGACGAGATTCAACCTGCTGCGGTGCGGCGCTAGCACGAAATGGGCTTTCGCGACCGCACGACCCGAGGGATCGACTGAAGATCGGCAATAACCTGCACGTCGTCCCACCCCTCCAGCAATTGCCGTACGCGATCCACGATCGTACCGCTGATTTCCATGACGAGCCATCTGCCAGGTCGCAGAGCGGCCCAAGCCTGTGGAATCAACCGGGCAATCACCTCTGTCCCGGTTGGGCCTGCAAATACCGCCATCCGCGGCTCAAACTTGCGGACCTCTAACTGGACCGTATCTTCTTCCGAGTCGCCCACGTACGGAGGATTCGACACGATCATGTCGAATGATCCTGTCAACCCCTCAAGCAAGTCCGTCTGGCGAAAGTGAATGCGATTCTCGAGTTGATGGCGCGCGGCATTTGCGCGTGCGATTTCCAAAGCAACAGCAGAGATGTCAGTCGCGTGAATCTCGGCGCGAGGCAACTCTTTTGCCAGAGCCAGCGCAATGCAGCCAGACCCAGTCCCAACATCGACAACTCGGAGTGCAGACCGCGGACCTCGGACCTTAGCGGCCGAGGTCTCTTCGCCAAGATCTGAGGTCTGAAGTCCGAGGTCTGGCGCCAGAACTTTGAGCGCAGTCTCGACCAGATGCTCCGTTTCCGGCCGCGGAATCAAAACCGCAGGTGTGACCATGAGGTCCATCCCCCAGAATTCCTGATGTCCAGTGATGTATTGCGCCGGTACGCCGCGTGAACGCTCAGCGAGTGCTGCTTCATAACGCGATTCCTCTTCTGTGGTTAGTTCGCGCTCAGGATGCGCAAAGAGATAAGCCCGGTCGCAGTTCAGCGAAAACATCAGCAGAAGTTCCGCGTTCATGCGCGGGGAGGGGACACCTTCCTTAGTCAGGCGCGAGACTGCTGAGGTTATAGATTCTCGGAGCTGCACAGTGCTATTTCACCACACAGACTGAGGGCCTGGAGAAGAACGGATCTCGAAGGGCGCAAGGATTTGTAGTGAACGAGGGCTTTACGATTGCACCGCATGGGGCGCTTATCGACCTTGTCTCTGCCATTCGTAGCCGAGGTAAATCATTTGGCCGAGGTGATGCTGCATGTGAGCGGCGCACTGCACGACCATGTCGAGACGATTACTGCAATTTGTGCCGACTGCCGAATATGGCTTCGCCCAATCGCCGGACGACTGAGCCCAGATGGTCTTGATCACCATCTCGACTGCATCATTCAACCGCTTCAACGCTTCCTCTTTCGAAGGCGGATTCGGCTCGGTGAATTCGCGGGCGCGGTCGCGTACGTATCCGGTCTCCGCTATCTGGGCTCCGATGTAGTAACTCAAGTTACCGGTGAGGTGCAGAACCAAGTGGCCGAAACTGTTACCGTAAGGAAAGGGCTTTGTCCAGAACTGTTTGTCGGTAAGCGGACCTGCAAGTTCGCATACGCGCGCCAAGTTGCTGGCATAGCGATCTGCGAGAACAGTTACCAGCGTCGCGTCGAGTTCAGGCATTCTCTCCCGCTTCGCGGACGCATGCGTCCACGCTCGCCCCTAAACCACGTTGGCCGTTTCCTGTTTCAGTTTTTCGGACTGATAGTGGGTGACCAGCGCTTCAATCAGAGGTTGCAACTTGCCATCCATCACAGCGTCGAGTTGGTGAATGGTAAAGCCGATTCGGTGGTCCGTAAGCCTGTTCTGTGGGAAGTTGTAGGTGCGGATCTTCTCACTTCGATCGCCCGATTTCACCATGGCCTTCCGCTCTTTTGCCAGCGCCTCCTGTTGCTTCTCCATCTCGATCTCGTACAAGCGGGAGCGCAGCACGCGCATCCCTTTTTCGCGGTTCTTGATCTGTGACTTTTCGTCCTGGCAACTTACGACCGTATTGGTCGGGAGGTGCGTAATACGCACGGCCGAGTACGTTGTGTTCACCGATTGACCGCCGGGGCCGGAAGAGCAAAATGTGTCAATACGCAGGTCCTTGGCTTCGATTTTGATATCTACATCCTCGGCTTCGGGCAGCACTGCTACCGTGACTGCCGAAGTATGCACCCGCCCTTGCTGCTCGGTGGCGGGCACACGCTGCACACGGTGCACGCCACTCTCGTACTTGAGCTGGGAATACACGCGATTGCCTTCGATGATGGCGATGACTTCTTTCAGTCCTCCGGCCGACGACTCTGACGACGACAACACCTCAACCTTCCAGCGTTGCGACTCGGCGTAGCGCGTGTACATGCGAAAGATCTCGGCGGCGAAAAGTGTAGCTTCGTCTCCTCCGGTGCCGGCGCGAATCTCGAGGATGATGTTCTTCTCGTCGTTCGGGTCCTTCGGCAGAAGCAGTACCTTCAGCTCTTCTTCGACGCCGGCAAGGCGGGCCTGTAGCCGGTCCAACTCCTCCTGAGCGTAGGCGCGCATATCGGGATCTTTTTCATCGACCAGGACTGCCTTGCTCTCGGCGATCCCCTTGGTCAGATCTTTGTACTCGCGATATTTTTCGACGATCGCTGCTATTTCGGCGTGCGCCTTGGCAGTCTTCTGGTATCTCGCCGAGTCATTGACGATATCCGGCGAAGCGAGAGCGTTGGTCAGCTCTTCGTAACGGGCTTCGATTTGGTCCAAGCGTTCAAACATGTCAGTCGGCTCCGTGAAGACGTAGCAGGCTACGTCCCGGTTCGGCCGCAAGCCCGGCGTGTGTGCAGCGGGCGAAACGCAACTCGATTGCGTCTCTACGGCATTTTAGTGGGATCGGAAGACGAGGAGAAGTATTCGCGGCGGGAACCGCTAGGCAATCACCAACTCGCCGCCGCGCTCTTTCTCGAGCGACATGGCATGGTCAAGCGCGACGATGGCGCACTGTGCTTGCTCGTCTGACGGAGGTTTAGTGGTGATCCTCTGCAGCCACAATCCCGGAGCCGTCATCAACGCGAAAAGTGATCCCCGGTGTTTTGCCGCGAACCGGATAATTTCGTACGAAACTCCCGCAATGACCGGCAGCAGAATAATTCGCGAAGCGAACCGCGCCCAGAACGTAGTGAACGGAATCAGCATGTAGAAGCCGATCGAGATCAGCATCACTGTCATCAGGAAACTGGTGCCGCAGCGGGGATGGAAGGTCGAATATTTTTGAACACTGGCTGTATCGAGAGGATCGCCGTTCTCGAAGGCAAATACCGTCTTATGCTCGGCGCCGTGATACTCGTAGACCCGCCGAATGTCTTTCCACAGCGAAACGCCCCAGATAAACAGAAGGAACAGGATCAGGCGGATGCCGCCGTCGATCAGATTGAAAATAATCCGTCCGCCCAGAGCGGGATCGATCTTCTTCAATTCCGTTGCTGCCAAAAGTGGCACGTACTTGTACATGAAGATGAAGAATGCAAGTGAGATGATGATGTTTACGGCTGCCAGCCAGGTGCTGATGGTGGCGGCTTTCTTCCGCGAGTCAGATGTGGGTTCCGCCGCTCTGCGCGCCGGCTGCGGTGGGGCTGCCACTTTCTTGGCGGCCTCGTCCCCATCCTCCATCATGTCTTCAATGGCCACGTTTGCCGAAAAACGCAATGCCCGGTAGCCCAGATTCATCGCATAACCGAGCGTCACCACGCCACGCAGGATCGGCCATGCCATCCATTTGTGCTTTTCCGAGGGCCGCGCCAGAGGCTCGCTCATGGTCACGACCTCGCCCGACGGCTTGCGACAGGCGATCGCCCAGGCGTGCGGAGAACGCATCATCACACCCTCAAGCACGGCTTGGCCGCCCACTAGGGTCTCCTCCCCGCTCTCAAGCGCGGGCAAAAGCTGCACGGCAGCCAGGAATCGCAGATAATTTCGGAAGAAGCGCACGGCTATTAGATGCTCCTAATGGGGGCACGATACATAGCTTAGAGTATCACAGCATGAAGGCAATTCTGAATGACTGTGGATGAGGGTAAGCTAATAGAAAATCAGGAGTTGCGAGGTACCTCAAGTGGGTCCTTGCACAAGGAATCTGAGGTCCGAAGTCCAGCCTTACTTCCCTGAACCAACAACCATGCAGCAATTCTACAAAACTTGCGACGCCATCGCTGCCACTACAAAGAAGCTGGAGAAAATCGCCCTCGTGGCTGACTACCTGAAATCAAGTTCCACGCCTGAGGCGGTGGTCGCAGCCATCTTTCTCTCTGGCCGGCCCTTTCCCGTATGGGAAGAGACAACTCTTCAGATCGGCGGACGCTGGCTTTGGCGCATCGTCGCCGAACTTTCCGGGAAAGAAGAGGCCGATCTCACCGCCGCTTACCGACGCCTTGGCGACCTAGGGGCGGTCGCGGGAGATTTGCTTCCAGAACGAGAAGGCCAAGGTCTGGGCGTGCTGGATGTGGAAAGTGCATTTCGGCAGATCGCCGCAGCGCGTGGACCGACCGCCAAAGCCTCCGTCGCCCGCGACCTTCTCTCCCGGGCGACTCCTCTCGAAGCCAAGTACATCGTCAAGATCATGACCGGCGACTTGAGGATCGGTCTGAAGGAAAGTCTGGTAGAGGAGGCGATCGCCAAAGCTTATGGCGTCACACCCGCGCAGGTGCAGCGCGCCAACATGCTGCTGGGAGATATCGGTGAGACCTTGCGCCTCGCAATCGACAAGGGGCTGGATGAGGCAAGGATGCGCCTCTTCCATCCTCTCGGCTTCATGCTGGCCAGTCCGGTCGAATCGCCGGAAGAGGCCTTGAGCTACTTTCCCAATGCAGCTGTGGAAGACAAATATGACGGCATCCGCGCACAAGCCCATATTGCCGACGGAGATGTGAAGATTTTTTCCCGCACGCGCGATGAAATCACCGAGTCGTTTCCGGAATTGCCGCTTGCGCTAGCCGGTTTGCCAAACGACGCCATCCTCGATGGCGAGATCGTGGCATGGGAGTATCCCGCAGAACTGCAAGATGTGAAGACCGTGGTAGATGAGCCCGTCTCAGAGGCTGCCGAGTCGAGAGCAATGCAACAAGGACGCGCGCGGCCCTTCAGCATTTTGCAACAGCGGCTGGGGCGCAAGAAGGTCAGCGACAAAATGCTGTGGGAAACTCCAGTCGCATTCCTCGCATTCGATATTTTGTACGCGGATGGAGAGTTGATGATCGACCGACCGTTGCAGGAGCGGGCGCGAATTCTGGATGCGTTGCTCATCGCACCCAGGAAACCATTGAATCAGCGAGGCCACAGAGGTTCACAGCCAAACGCGCAAGGCTCGCTTGGATTTGATTCGGAGCATGAGGGGATCACGGAGGCGAGGGTCATCCGAGCTCCGGTTTTCCGAGCTGCGAGCATTGACGATTTAGAGCAATTGTTTTCCGCCTCCCGCGAACGAGGAAATGAAGGCTTGATGATCAAGGATCTCGCCTCGGCTTATTCGCCTGGCAAGCGGGGAAAATCCTGGCTCAAGATGAAGCGCGAACTGGCCACGCTCGACGTGGTTGTCACCGCGGTCGAATACGGCCATGGCAAACGCATCGGCGTACTCAGCGACTACACCTTCGCTGTCTGGGATGGCGACAAGCTGGTGAACATCGGCAAAGCGTATTCCGGCCTCACGGACGTAGAGATTGCCGAGATGACACAGTGGTTTCTCGATCACACCATCGAAGATCAGGGCTTTCGGCGAGTGGTCGAGCCCAAAATCGTGCTTGAGGTTGCCTTCAACAACATGATGCAGTCCGGCCGTCACGAGAGTGGCTACGCGCTACGCTTTCCCCGAATCATTCGCCTGCGCCCAGATAAGTCGGCGGAAGACGCCGACACTCTGGAAGGCGCAAAAGAGATATACGAAAAGCAATAGCGGGGGCAGCGTCTAATGGCTGTGGTGGTGATGCTGTTCTTCGCTCTCAACCACCGGAATCACGCACCCATGCGCCACCTCGCATACGGCATGTTCGAATTGGATCGTGGTGTGGTCAATGCGGAAACTATGCAGTAGCCTTTCCTTCACGTCGCGCAGAATGCGCTCGCTTACCGAGGGCGGGATATCGGCAATTGAGATATGGCAGGAAAGCGCATGCGTCTCCGATCCAATGCTCCATACATGCAGGTCGTGTACGTCATTCACGCCCTCGACTTCGCGAATGGCCGATTCAATCTTTTCCAGCTTCATGCCGCGCGGCGTGCCTTCCAGCAAAATATTCAGCGTCTCACGCACGATGCCGAAACCCGACCACAAAATCAGAGTGCCGATCCCCACCGACAGCACCGAATCGATCCAATAATTGCCAGTGACCAAGATCGCCCAGCCGCCAGCGATCACGGCTGCAGTCGAGAGCGTGTCGCCTACCTCGTGCAGCAGCGCGCTACGGATGTTTACGTCCCCGCCCGAGCGATAGAGCAATAGGGCGATCGCCCCATTCATCACGACGCCCGCTGCCGCCACCCACATCATCACGCTGGCCTGCACGTGCTCGGGATGCTGCAACCGCCTGAACGCCTCGTAGAAAATGAAAAACGCCACTACCACCAACGAACTGGCATTGACTAGAGCTGCTAGCACCCCTGCGCGGTGATAGCCATAGGTTTTGGTCGCACTGGCCGGACGGGACTGGAAATACACCGCTACCAACGACAGGAGAAGTGCCAGGAAGTCGGAAAGATTGTGTCCTGCCTCAGAGAGCAAGGCCAGCGAGTGGGCGCGAATGCCCGCCACCACCAGCAGCACGATGTAGGCCAGGGTCACGGCCAGCGAGATCTTCAGAACCCGCGTCGGGCCGCCTGCGCCATGCGCATGCACATGCATTCTCTTAGTCTACGGGCCGCAAAGACTGGCTTCAAGGGACGATCCTGAGTCTTGGCGCCCTCGACGACGTTACTTAAGCGGTTGTTCTTATTGCCGATGTGCATCAGAGGCAGCCTTGAAAGCCGTACGTACGGCCAAAAGGTGTAGTGGCTATTCAAAAGCTGGCCTGACAGTTGCACTTCTCAGATATTCTCTGGCCGCACGATTTATGGACGAGATCGTTAAGGATTTTCTCATCGAGAGCAAGGAGAACCTGGACCGCCTGGATCAGGAACTTGTGAAATTCGAGGCAGATGCTTCGTCCAAGGAGCTCCTGTCCAGCATTTTTCGCACAATTCATACGATCAAAGGTACTTGTAGCTTTCTGGGTTTCGCCAAGCTGGAAAAACTGAGCCATGCAGGAGAGACCCTTCTTGCGCGCATACGCGAAGGCGAGCTTTCGTTGACTCCGGAAGTCACGAGCGGCCTACTCGCCATGGTGGACGCGATCCGGGTCATGCTGGCTGCTATTCAAGAAACCGAACACGACGGCAGTGAAGATTACGCGCCATTGATCGCGCGCCTGGCCGATCTGCAGAACCCGCTGGCCTCGGCCAGCAAGCCCGCATTGCCCGTTGATTCATCTGCGGCTCCGGTTCCTCTCGCCACGTTTAGCTCGGCGGATTCGGAGAACGCGAAGCCGGGCCAAGCAGCGTCTGCAGTGCCCGCTGTCATTGAAGAGGAACTGGCCGACCCTTCCAAGCTGGGCGGTTTGCTGTTGCAGCGGGGCCTCGTCACTCCGAAAGATCTCGCGCAGGCCCTTCATCAGCAGGAAATCGGCCGCAAACGCCTCGGCGAGATTTTGATCGAGCAAGGTGCCGCCCACCCGGAAGATATTCTCGCCGCACAGCGCGCCCTGGAGTCGCGCAATCCAGAAGCCGCCGTGGAGACCATTCGGGTCGGCGTCACCTTGCTCGACCGTCTCATGAATCTGGTCGGTGAACTGGTGCTGGCCCGCAATCAATTCCTGCAGCTTCGCAATCGCGTGCAAGATACAGCTTTCCTGTCTCTTTCCCAACACATCAATCTCATCACCAGCGAATTGCAGGCGGAGGTCATGAAGACCCGCATGCAGCCCATCAGCAATGTCTGGAACAAATTCCCCCGCACGGTGCGCGATCTGGCACGCAACTGCGGGAAAGATGTTCGCCTCGAAATGGAAGGTCAGGATACGGAACTGGACCGCACCATCATCGAGACTATCAGGGACCCGATGACGCACCTAGTGCGCAACGCCATCGATCATGGGATCGAACTGCCGGAAATACGGAAGCAGGTAGGAAAACAGCCTCAGGGCTTGCTGAAGTTGCGGGCTTTCCACGAAGGCGGGCATGTGCACATCGAGGTTACTGACAATGGCGCCGGACTGAATCGTAGCCGTATCCGCGAAAAGGCAATCGAACGTGGCCTGGTTTCCCGCCAGCAGGCAGACCGCATGTCCGACCGCGACATTTTCGAATTGATTTTTTTGCCCGGGTTCTCGACCGCGGAGAAGGTCACGAACGTCTCCGGGCGCGGCGTGGGCATGGACGTGGTGAAGACCAAAGTTGAAAAGATTGGAGGCACGGTCGACGTGCACTCCGCCGAGGGAAAGGGAACGACCATAAGAATCCAGATTCCGCTGACCCTCGCCATCATTCCAGCTCTGCTGGTGACCTCGGGCAGCGAGCGTTTTGCCATTCCTCAAGTCGGCCTGCTCGAACTGGTGCGACTCGAAACCGGCAAGGCAATTGAAATCGTCCACGGGGCCGCAGTCTATCGCCTCCGCGGAAGGCTGTTGCCGTTGGTCTACCTGAACTCCGAACTGGGCCTCGTAACCCACCCGCTTCCTGAAACCTCAGACACGGCGGTAAGCATAGTGGTCGTACAAGCTCATGGCTGTGAGTTTGGCCTGGTCGTCGACGAGATCCTCGACAGCGAAGAGATTGTGGTGAAACCGGTGGGCAAGCAACTGAAGAAGATCAGCGCTTATTCCGGCGTAACCATTCTCGGAGACGGGCATGTGACCCTCATTCTCGACATTCCGGGACTGGCCCGCAGAGCACGGATCATCTCCGAATCCCAGGGCATGTCGCGGAAAAGCAACCACCCAGAAGCGACGGTCGTCAGCGGTTCGCAGGCGTTGCTTATTGTGGAAAATGGCAGTCGGAGTCGAATGGCGATCCCTTTGTCCTTGATAACTCGCCTCGAGGAGTTCCCCCTGTCCTCGATCGAACTGGCGGGACGCCACGAAGTAACGCAGTACGGCGGTAAGGTCATGCCCATCGTCCGCCTTTCCCGAATGCTTTCGACAGGCGGCCCAGCCTCCACAGTCGCCGTTCCTGATGACCTGGTGCAGGTGGTGGTGTGTTCGGAATCAGGCCGCAGCATGGGGTTGGTGGTCGACCGCATTGTCGACATTGTGAACGAAAAGCTGACCATCGAACCTGCAGGCCAGCGCGTCGGCGTGCTCGGCTCATCGATTATCCAGAGACGAATCACCGAGTTTCTCGATGTGCCCGCGTTGATGCATGACGAGTCTGCGAGTGCTCCTGAGCCGGAGGCAACGGTTCAGAAAGGAGTGTAGAACGCGTATATGCCGTCAACCCAGCAGTTCTGCACTTTCTTTATCGCCGGCCACTGGTTCGGAACCTCTGTCGCCATGGTGAAGGAAGTGATCCAGTTCCAGCCGATCACACGCGTTCCGCTGGCACCGCATGTGATCGTTGGCCTGATGAACCTGCGCGGCCAGATTGTCTCTGTCATGGACTTGCGGCGCCGCCTGGAATTTCCCGAACGCCCTTGTGGCCAGCTTCCGGTGAATGTTGTGGTTCACGCTCGCGACTCTGCCGTGAGTTTGCAGGTGGATGAGATTGGCGACGTCATTGAGGTCCAGGAGGACACGTTCGAAACTCCTCCAGTCACCATGCAGGGCTTTGTTCGGGATATGCTGCGTGGGGTGTACAAGCTGCCCGAACGCCTGCTGCTTGTGCTCGACATTGAGCGGGTGGTGGATCTTGAGGATTTCACGCGTGGAAGCGTCGCGGCGATTGATACGAACTTGTCCAAGGCTCACGCCACGGAATCAGCGAGGAGAGTGCAATGAAAAGTAGGCGCACCAACAAGAAATCGCCGGACCAGAAACCAGCCATGCACGCTTTGGTGGTCGAAATCATGCAGTTATGCGATGCGATGGCCCAAGGCCGGTTGTCGACGCGTTCTGATGCCGGCCAATTTCGGGGTGAGTACCGCTGCGTCATCGAAGCCCTCAACAGCGCGCTGGATGCAGCAATCGGACCCATGCACGCGACCGCCAAATGCATCGACAGTTTGTCCTCGGATCTCAAAGATCTGAGCCTAGTCTTAGAGGCGATGGCCTCGAATGATTACAGCCGGCGCGTATCCCCTAGTCAAGCCGCCTCAATCACTGGTGCCTTCTATGGCGACTTCAAGGCGCTTAAGGACAAGCTCGATGCATGTGCTGAAACGCTCGTTCGAGTGGGAATCGCCACCAACCAGAGTGCCGACACGCTGCAGACCAGCATGCACTGGGTTGCAACCCATGCGGAAAGCTTGTCCGGCGCATCCGGGAAATTGGCAACTAGTAGTCAGGAGATGGGCGGCAACCTGGAAGAGACTTCGGCTCAGGCCAGTGCCGTCGCCACTGCGACGCAACAGGTCACTGTGAGTTTGGGAAGCGTGGCCACCGGTGCCGAACAAATGTCTGTCACGGTGCAAAGTATCGCCAGCAATACCAGCGAGGCGGCGCAAATGGCGAGCGATGCAGTCAAGACTGCAAACTTGGCCAATGCCACGATTGCCAAACTCGGGGACTCGAGCGCCGAGATCGGACAAGTCATAAAGGTCATCACCTCAATCGCTCACCAGACCAATCTTCTGGCGCTGAATGCAACGATCGAGGCCGCGCGCGCCGGAGAAGCCGGTAAAGGATTCTCAGTGGTCGCCAACGAAGTCAAAGAGCTCGCCAAGCAGACTGCCAAGGCGACCGACGACATCAGCCAGAAAATTACGGCTATTCAGGCGGACACCAAGCACGCGGTGGACTCGATCGGAAGCGTCACCTCGATCATCAATCAGATCAACGACATCTCTGGAACGATTGCGACAGCGGTCGAACAACAAAGTGCGACTACGAATGAGATGTCCCGCAACGTGCAGGAAGCAGCACAAGGATCTGCCGAAATTTCCCGCAATCTTCAGGCTGTTGCGCAACGAGCCGGCAGCACCAGGCTGGGAGCTCAAGAAGCTCTGAAAGCCGCACAACAACTGACGGAAATGGCTGCCCAATTCCGCAGCATGGTAGAACAATTTAAATTCCGGGATGCCAAAGAAGATGGACACGCCTCTGCGCTGCACTCTCAGGCTCGAGCCGCGCAGGCCTGCACTTAGGCCGTTGCGTCCAAAAGGGAATTAAGTAGCAGTCATAGCTTGGCCCTGCCCTGCGGCCAAAATCAGCTTTTCGTCAAACTGCTCAAATACCGGTTATTGAAATAGGTCGTAGACTTCTGCACGAATTCCAGAACCCTGAACATGCGTTCTCGAGCTTCGCGGTTCATCTCGCGGAATTGAACGGCGACGCCCGAGCCGGGGTCCAGTCTGGCCACGACACCATCGGCAGACAAGCTGGGATCGTCCATGGAGAAGCCCAGTTTGATTTTCGTCCCCGCGGCCAAAATCGTGCTGGTCTCGATATAGCAGCCGCCCATGCTGATATCAGTAATGTTGGCAAACAGTGGAACGCCGCCGGCTTCCGTTTGCACTTCGATCGTAACCCGGCACTTCATGCGCGGATGCGCGCGGCGGTCCTTGTAGGCAAGCTGCTTCTGTTTTTCCAGATACATCCGCCGGTCAGCTTGGGCCAGCAACTGCTCGGCATCCTTGCCGTCATCCGGATACACGGCTCGGCCCACGCTCAGCGAAAGAAGATCTTCACCGCAAACTTCGCTTCCCGCCTGCCTGGCCAAGGCGCGCATCTGCTCTGCCTTCTTCCCGGCTGCATCCGCCGCCAGCCCCGGAGCGATGACTACAAACTCGTCTCCGCCCATGCGCGCGACATAGTCGTATTCGCGGCAGCTGTCCTTGAGAGCCTGGGCGAACAGCCGGAGCACTCGATTACCTTCCAAGTGGCCAAAACGGTCGTTGATCTGCTTGAACCCGTCCATGTCAGAAACCATCACCGTCAACGACGAGTTGTCACGCTTGCAGCGGGCCAGTTCGCGATCTAGTTGTAGGAAAAGTGATCGCGCATTCGGCAAGCCCGTTAGATAGTCGGTGGTCGCTGAGTTTTCCGCCTGCTGGTATTTGAGCGCATTCTCAATGGCCAGGGCCATTTTGCCGCTGACGGCGAGCAGGATTCGCAGGTGATCGGAGGTGAACGCATCGCGTTCGGCGCGATACAGCGCTAGAACACCAATCACTCCGGCAACACCCTCGAGCGGCACCGCCAGGGCCGAACGCAATGTGCTGAACTTTGACGGGTCGTTCAAGTATCCCGGTTCCACTGACGGGTTGCCGTTGATGATCGGCTTGCGATTGTGTGCCACCCAGCCGGAAAGCCCGTGTCCAATGGGAATGCGCAGCGAGGAAAACAGCCGGTAGTTGTCTCCATTCACATATTCCGGAACCAGTTCTTGCTCCCGCTTGATATAGATCGCGATCGCATCGTACGGCACCATGGGCTTCAGCTTCACCGAAAACACCGAAAGCGTCTCGCCCAGGCTAAGCGAAGCTCCCAAGTCCTGACTAAGCTCAAACAGTGCCTGAGCCTCTTGTCGCGCGGCAGCGATGGACGACAGAAACGTCGCTTCGCGTCCGGCGTAATCCTGTGCCGCGGCATTTTCGAACCCGGCCGCCGGTTCGACCCCGCGCTCGATCTTGATCCCCGTCGACAGTGGAGCATTCGGATCTTGGGCCGTTTTGGCGATTGCGAGCCGCTCCAGATATTGATAACGCTTCTGCAGAATGTCCACGATTTTCGGGTCGAACGACTTACCCGATTCCGCCGCGAGTTTCTGCATAACGTCTTTGATGGGCAACGCCCGCCGGTACTGGCGGTCGGATGCGAGCGCATCCAGATAGTCCACCGCCGACAGGATGCGCGCTCCAATTGGAATCTCCGCCCCTTTTAACCCCAATGGATAGCCCGAACCGTCCCACTTTTCGTGGTGGGCGCGCACAATCGGCACCACCGGATAGGGAAACCGGACGCGCTCCAGAATTTCCGCACCGACCAGCGTGTGGATCTTCATCTTCTCGAATTCTTCGGGAGTCAGCCGCCCCGGCTTCGAGATGATGTGCTCAGGTACGGCGAGCTTGCCAATGTCATGCAGCAGTGCGGCCGCATGCAGAGCCTCCAACTCAGGTCCGGTTACCCCGAATTCTTTGGCTACCTCGATCGCATATACGCGTACGCGTTGCAGGTGCTCGTGCGTGGTGTGATCCTTGGCTTCGATCGCCAGCGCCAGCGCTTCAATCGTGCGCAAGTGCAAGCTCGCCATTTCTTCGACGTGGCGCTTCTCGTCTTCCAACTTTCCCAGGTACAAGCGGTAGGAACGATAGATCAGATAAACCGCGGGCAACACGAGAAGGCACGTTTCCCAGTTGAACATGCGGTTCAGCCACGCGATGATTCCCGCGATTCCCGCTCCCACCAGGTAATACGGGAACGACCAGAAATAGCAGTCGACCAGGATCCGGCTGAGACGCCGGTGTTCGGTCAAAGAAATTACCGCAGCAATAGTTCCGGCATTCGCAATGAAATAAACCGTCGCTGCTAATCCCAGCAGAACCGGGCGGCTGTCGATGACCACATTCGTGAGCCGGTGGTGGTAAACGGTGTACGCAAGCGCCGTTGAGAGCGCTCCGGCGCAAACGTTAAACGTGACTTGGAGCGCTTTCGGCCGATCCGGGTACAAGCACTGCGCCAGCATCGAAACCGCGCCCAGGATCAGGGTTTCAGTGAAGCTCAGTTCCAGCACGCCGATCAGGATGAACAGGAAATTCACCGACAGCGTACCCGTAATTCCCGGCAGGTTCACCTTCAGCCGCGACGCCAGAATGGCGATGCCTAAGTAACAGATAAACTCGGCAATGTTCTTACTACTCTGATGGATTCCTCCGTAGACTAGCGTCCCGAGTCCCGCCACCACAATCAGAGTGATGAATAGCTTTGAAGCAATGGACAGGCCTCTCCACGAGCGTGAGTGCTCGGGCAGACCGATAGCAATGCTGGTTGCGCCAGTCATTCGAGTAGACACACTGCCGCGGTGGTGGTGCCAGCAGCGTGTTCTATAAATAGCAGCTAAGGCTTTTAGAAACAACGATTTGAGGAAAAACGACGAAACTTCGGTAACCCGCTCGGGTCACTTTCGGATATTGACAGCTGTGGGATCATTTCTGGCACAGATTTAAAGGGTAGAATGTGCCGCTGGTCAGAATCCTCTCAGATCGCAATTACTCTCTTTTCATCTCGATTCTTTTCGTATCCATAACCGTGCTCGGACCGCCCGTCCAGGCGCAACTCATTTCACTGCAATAACTTGTGACGCCGTCCGCGGTGATTTCAAAGGATGGGAGACCGGTTACCTTTGCCGTACAGGGGTTTATCGAATTCCGTTCGCTATCGGAACTTTTTCCTTACATTGAATCGGAATCCCAGCGCTGAAGGACCAGCCCTGGTATGGATGAACCCGACCTCAGGGCCTTGCGCCACGATCCGATCCCGCTGTACGTCGATTCTCTCAACCAGATTCGGGATATGGCACGTGCAGCTTCGGGCCAGTCTGAGGAGCATGCAAAGCAGTTCGAGGTCGTGAGATCAGACGGACTGAGAAACATCTTCCTCAGCCGCATCCTCATTGCCATTGCCTGCGGCCAAGGCTGTCGTGGAAGCTTTCCCGCGACGCATCGCGACAATGCCCGTGCGCACCATCTCCAGCACGCCATAGGGGCGCAACACTTCGAGCAAGCCGTCGATCTTGTCCTCAGCTCCGGTGATCTCGATAGTGAGCGACTCCGGAGCAACATCCACCACCCGTGCTCGGAACACGCTCGCCAGTTCCAGGACGTGAGAGCGGGCCTCGTGCGTGGCCGCAACCTTGATCATCGCCAGATCTCGCACGATTGACGGCTCCTGCGTGATGTTCTCCACCAGCAGCACGTTCACCAGCTTGTAAAGATTGGCCTCGATCCGGCGCGCCTGATCCCGGTCGGCATCGACAGTAATGGTCATGCGCGACACTTCGGGCTTTTCCGTGCGTCCGACGGTTAAAGAGTCGATGTTAAACGCGCGCCGCCGAAACAGCGACGCCACTCGCGTCAGCACTCCAGGTTTGTTTTCCACGTACACCACGTATGTATTCAACATGTTGTTGTTCTCTACTCGTCCGCAGCGGTCTCCACGATCTTGCTCGGCCGCCGGATCATCTCATGCAGCGCGGCCCCCGCCGCTACCATCGGGTAAACGGTATCTTCCTGCTCGACTCGGAAATTAATCAGCACCGGGCCATCATGCTGGCGTGCCGCCTGCACCGAGGGCACAACCTGCGAGCGCTCCGTGACCGTCATGCTGCGAATGCCGTAAGCTTCGCCGAGTTTGGCGAAATCCGGGTTCAGCAACGGCGTTGCCGCATAGTTGCGTTCATAGAAAAACTCCTGCCACTGCCGCACCATGCCCAAAAATCCATTGTTGATGATGGCGATATTGACCTTCAGCTTCTCCTGCACAAGTGTTGCTAGTTCGCACAAGGTCATCTGGAAACCGCCATCGCCTACGACCACCCATACCTCCGCTTCCGGCCGCGCGACTTTCGCTCCAATCGCCGCGGGTAACGCGAATCCCATGGTCCCTAATCCTCCCGAAGTGATCAAGCTGCGCGCCTTCTCATGCTTGTAATACTGAGCCTCCCACATCTGGTGCTGGCCCACGTCAGTCACGACCACGGTCTCCCCGTCGCGAGTCTCCCGCCACAAATCGTTGATCACGTGCGCCGCATACAGATGTCCGCTATCCGGCAGATTCTGAATGTCGCGCACCGCCGAATCGCCTTTCAATTTGTCGATGCAATCGAGCCACTCGCTGCGGTCAATCGATTCCACGTGTGGCAGCAACTCGTTCAGCACCTCGCGCAGGTCACCGACGAGCGGCACATCCACTTTGACGTTCTTATTGATCTCCGCCGGATCAATTTCTATATGAATCTTCTTCGCATTCGGCGCATACGTCTTCAGGTTCCCGGTCACGCGATCGTCGAAACGCATCCCGAACGCCAGCAGCAGGTCGGCTTCCTGAATCGTGTGATTTACCCAGGCCTCGCCGTGCATTCCCATCATGCCGAGGTTCAGCGGATGGGCCGCGGGAAATGCGCCGATGCCCAGCAGCGTGAGCGCGACCGGGATGCCCGCCCGCTCGGCGAAGTCGCGCACTTCTTGCATCGCTCCAGAGATGATGATGCCGTGTCCCGCCAGAATGACTGGGCGCTTAGCGTTGTGAATCAGATCGAGGGCCTGCTCGTACTCCTCCGGAGCCGGCGAGAGGTCCGGACGATATCCTGGCAGTTGCGGCTTCGCCGCCTCCCAGTCGAATTCGCATGAAGTCTGCTGCGCATCTTTGGTGATGTCGACCAGTACCGGCCCGGGACGCCCAGACCGCGCCACGTAAAAAGCTTCCCGAATTGTTCGCGCCACTTCGTTGGCGTGCGTGACCAGGTAATTGTGCTTCGTAACCGGCAGCGTGACGCCAGTGATGTCGGTCTCCTGAAACGCGTCCGACCCAATCAGTTTGCTGCCGACTTGGCCCGTAATGCAGACGATCGGCGACGAATCGAGCATCGCGGTCGCAATTCCCGTGACCATATTCGTAGCGCCGGGGCCGGACGTTGCGACGGCCACTCCCACCTGCCCGCTGGCACGGGCATACCCATCCGCCATGTGGGTTGCACCTTGTTCGTGGCGCACCAGCACATGATGAATCTTGCTGTGCTTCAGAGCGTCATACGCAGGCAGAATCGCGCCGCCCGGATAGCCAAACACATGCTTCACGCCCTCGCGCTCAATGCACTCCCAGAGAATGCTTGCCCCGGTCATACTTTTTGCTGCCGTCTTGTCCTTCATGCCAACCTTCCTGCGCTCCAAAAATGCAAAACCCACCGAGCCATTCTCTGGCGGGGCGGGATTGAGGAGCCTTGGAATTTCGTGTTGCTCAGCTCACTGCTTCCCTCCACACCAGCCCGGGTACAAAAGTCGTACCCCAACGATGACGACACGAATTCGGTGTAGGTAGCCGTGACTCATAAGCTGTTTTAAGCAGTGCACAGATGGTATCGAAGCTGGGAAATTGCTGCAAGTGGCAAGTCCCAGGGCTGCGCAAGCTACAGTTGAACGATCTGACGCTCTACATCTTGCGTCGCTTGGGCTACGTTCTCAGGCTTTCCCAAGTCGCGCCAATAATATTCATCGGCTCGAAAGGCGACAATTTTTTCTCTTTGACTTGAGAGCCGCAAATAGGAATCGATGATGGAAAAAGCTCCCTCTTCGCTCAGCATGCCCAACAAACGTGGAGAAATCACGTGAATGCCTGAAAAGGCTAATGCCTGAATGTCCGCGGCCGAGTTGACCGGGTCCGAGGGATGATTGCCCGCCCGCCGACCGCGCAGCTGATTATGTTCGTCGAATAAAAGGTAGCGGGAAGTTTTGCGACCCTGCACCGCCAATGTGACCAGAGCACGGTTCTTCTGATGAAACTCCAGCATCCGGTTCAGATCGATGGTGCTCAAAACGTCGACGTTATGCAGAATAAACGGCTCTGGGGTCTCTTCGAAGAACCACGCGGCCTTCTTTAATCCGCCGCCGGTATCGAGCAATAACTCCTCGCGGGAGATTTCAATCCGCATCCCAAAATTGCCGTTGTTTCGCACAAACTCGACAACCATGTCGGCGAGGTGATGCACATTGACGATCACTTCGCGAATTCCGAATGAGGCCAATCGCCGCAGCGCGATCTCCAGCAACGTCTGTCCAGCGACGTCCACGAGAGCCTTTGGCCGGTTGTCCGTCAGCGGTCGCAGGCGGGTACCCAGCCCAGCCGCGAGAATCATCGCTTTCATTTCGCAGCCTTCTTGGCTTGAACCTGCTCCCCCTCCATTCTTTCCAATTCGCGATGCCGGACGACTACCTCAACTCCGTTGCGCCCGCGCAGGCGCTTCGCCACTTGTTCTGCGAGATATACCGAGCGGTGCTGCCCGCCCGTGCACCCGAACGACACCATCAGGTTCTTAAAACCGCGCTGCTGATAATTGTTCACAGTCGCATCGACCAGCGACATCACACTGGCCAGAAACTGGTGCACGCTCTCCTGCTGGTTCAGATAGTCCATTACCGGCGCGTCCTTGCCGCTGAGCGCCTTGAACCGCTCTTCCCGCCCGGGATTCGGCAGGCTGCGCCCATCGAAAATGAATCCCCCGCCGTTTCCGCTCTCATCCTTGGGAAGCCCGCGATGAAACGAAAAACTGATAATACGCACTACCAGGTTGTCCGCATCAGAGGCGAGCGCCTGCAGTTTCTCCGACGCCAGCATGCTGTGAAATGCTTCGATCAGCGTCGGCAGAGCAACGGGCAGTTTGACGTTGTGCAAGAGCCAGCGCAAATTCTTCAGCGCATAAGGCACGCTCTGCAGAAAGTGCACCTTGCGCTCGTAGAACCCCCGAAATCCATATGCGCCCAGCGCCTGCATGATGCGGATATAAACGAATGCATAGTAGTGCTGCATGAAAACTTCGGGCTTCACATCCATAAAGCCGCGCAGCTTTTCCAGATAGTGATCGAGTAATTGCTGCCGCAAATCCGGCGGCAGGTCGGCCTTGGCGTCGTACAGAAGGGAAGCAACGTCGTACTGCAGCGCGCCCTTGCGCCCGCCCTGGTAATCAAGGAAATATGGCTGCCCACCAGGCAGCATGATGTTGCGCGATTGAAAATCACGATACAGAAAATAGTCGCGCGGGGCGCTCAACAGGAATTTCGTCAACCGGCTGAAGTCGTCTTCTAGCGCCTGCTCGCTGAACGGAATCCCCGCCAGCCGCAGAAAGTAGTATTTGAAGTAATTCAGATCCCACGCAATGGACTGCCGGTCAAAGCTTCCCCGCGGATAGCAAATCTTGTAATTCAGATCGCGCCCGGCCTCAATCTGAAATCGCGGCAGCGTTGCTATGGCCTTGCGATAGGCCTCGACCACCTGCGGAGCGATGCTGGTTCCTTTGCGGTTTTTCGAAAGCAGTTCGAACAGCGACGTGTCCCCGAGGTCTTCCTCAACGTACGCTCCCTGATCTAAATCTTCAGCATAAATCTCGGGCACGGGCAGCCCATGCTTGCGAAAATGCCGCGAGAATTCCAGGAAGGCAGCATTCTCTTCGCGGACGGAATAGAGAATCCCGATCGCGCTGATCCCGCTGCCGCTCAGACGCACGATCTTGCGGCCCGAGCCCCCGAGTTCGCCCTGGACAGGCTGCACCCGTTCCACAGGAAAGTGAAAATGTTGCTTGAATAAGTTCTTGAGGACATCCATGGTGCGACCGAATCTTAAGCCGTGCTGATTCCCCACAAAGATAACATCGAAGCAGTCGTTCCAGGCTCGGACTCGCGTAGGAAGGAATGGCTTCGGTAACCATGTGTCCGGGTCGGACCCTGGAAATCTGGTGGCGGCGGTAGGACTCGAACCTACGACCTACGGATTATGAGACCGTCGCTCTAACCACCTGAGCTACACCGCCACTTGCCAGCAAAATCGGGAAGGATGTGCGAACGGAACCTTTGCGCCGGCATGGGTACCAGCGCTTTCGCGGTATAAACGCAACGAGACTACTTTGTTGCATCCAATACCCAATTTTATGAGGGCTGGCCAAATAGGTCAAACTAGGCTCCATCGTTCCGGATATACTCTGCGGCATGATTACCGGTGCGCATTTCCTGTTTTACAGTAAAAATCCTGAGGCGGACCGAGTCTTCTTCCGCGACGTGCTCGGATTCTGCGCGATGGATGTCGGCGAGGGGTGGCTCATCTTTGCCATGCCGCCGGCGGAGGCCGGAATCCACCCACTGGAGGGTGAGTTCTCTCACCGTCATGCCGGGCACGAATTGCTGGGTGCGGCTCTGTACCTGATGTGCGACGACCTTCCTGCCTCAATCGCCTCCCTGAAAACGAAGAATGTGCAATGTACCGAAATTCAGACGGCAGACTGGGGGATCGTGACCACGATTCCTTTGCCGAGCGGCGGCGCGATTGGCCTCTACCAGCCGAAACATCCTACGGCCTTCAAGTCCCAGTCAAAATGAACAGAAAATGAAAGCGATCGCCGTCATTCCTGCCCGCCTGGCCTCCACGCGTTTGCCGCGCAAAATGCTGAGAGAAATTGGCGGGAAGCCGCTGGTCGGAGTCGTCTATGAAGCGGTGCGATCTTCGCCGCTGGTGTCCGATGTTGTCGTCGCTACCGACTCAGAGGAAATCATGGCCGTCTGTCGCACGCATGGCTGGAAGTCGCTAATGACTTCGACGATGCATCGCAGCGGAACCGAGCGTGTGCACGAGGTCTCCGGTCGAGAGCCAGCCGATCTTTACATCAATGTCCAGGGCGACGAACCCCTGGTCCGATCGGAACACATCGCTGCCCTGCTTCAGGTGATGGACAATCCTGAGGCGCAGGTCGGCACTTTGATGACACTCGCCGGTGCCGAGGATATTCAAAATCCCAACGCCGTCAAGGTTGTCGTCGACCTGAACGGCCGCGCCCTTTACTTTTCCCGTGCCACTATTCCTTTCGATCGCGATCGGACCCAGCCCGGTTATTTCAAGCACCTCGGTCTCTACGCTTACCGCAAGCCGGCGCTCGACCGCTTCGTAAATCTGCCGGAGTCTTCGCTGGAGAAGAGCGAGCGCCTCGAGCAGTTACGATTTCTGGAGAACGGAATTGCGATCTATGTGGCGGAAACAGCGCACGACAGCGTGGGAGTAGACACAGAAGAAGATTTTCAGCGAGTAATTCAGATTCTGCAGAAAAGGTAGCGCCGGCGCTACGTCCGCTCGACTCTTAGCCGTGGGGATGCGCGCCTTGCGTCCGGCCCCACTGTTCGGCCGCGGCCAGCCTGCGCGAGATCGAGGGATGCGAATGGAAGAACCATTCCACCCATTTCGATGGCGTTCGCTCCGCCAAATTCTGCTCCGCCAGTTTGTTCATGGATGAGATGAAAGGTTCCACGCTGGCCGTGGATTCGAACGCATACCGGTCTGCCTGTCGCTCGTTGAATCGTGAATAGGCATTGAGCGCAGGCATCAGCAGAAAGGACAATACTACCGAAACCAGAGCGAGGAGCGGCAAATTCGCGAAGTCGGATAATTCTTCAAAGAAATGCCGGTCGACCGCATAATGCAGTGTCCAGTTCGCCGCCCAGAATCCGAACAAGGTAATTCCCGCTTGAACCAAAATACTTTTGAAAATATGCCGGTGCACATGATGCCCAAGTTCGTGGGCGAGCACCGCCTCAATTTCTTCGGGCGTGTAGTTGTCGAGCAGCGTATCCGCCAGAATAATCCGTCGCGTGTTGCCCAGCCCGGTTAACGCGGCATTCGCCTTCTTGCTCTTTTCCGAAAGCTTCCAACGATATACGCCGCGGACACGTGTGCCGGCGTGCTCGCTCAGCATGACCAAGCGCCGCCGCAGTTCTTCATTCTCCAGGGGCTCGAACTTATAGAAGATCGGGAACAGCACCACCGGCGCCAACTGCGCCAGCAATACGAACAATCCCATAAACAGCGCCCAGGCCAGCAGCCACCAGTGTTGCGGCCACTGCCGGATCGTCAAATACAGCAACTCGACGACAATGCTTCCCAGCACTAACCCAACCAGGAAGCCCTTGACCTCATCCCATGCCCACGCACCGAACTTCTGGTTGGACAGTTTGAAACTGCGTTCCAGACTGAAGCCGTAGTAATCGAGCCCGATACTCAGGATCTTGCTGATCACCAGCAGCAGGAGGAGGTACATGAAGAGCGATAGGGAATAGTTCTGCGCTCCCCACCGGTACGCCAGATCGCGCAAGCCATCCGACCACCGCGTCACCAGCAGAACAACCAGAAACACCAGCCCGAATGCAAAATCCGCAACGCTCAACCACCGCCGAATTCGATTGTAGCGGCGCGCCTCCGGAGAATCAGTCTGCGCCGCAATTGCAACATCTGCCATAAGTGAGACCTGCTAAAAGTATCGCACTATTCGCGAATTCATAACTCCGCTCACCCGTTTCTTACAAAGTTCTCGCCTCTGGTGAGAAGCTCGCTGACCAGTTCCGGTGACGACGCTTCGGTGTACAAACGCAGCAACGGTTCGGTGCCCGACGCTCGGAACAATACCCATGCTTCCGCGCCATTGCCATTCGTTGGCGCATCGAGAAAGAACTTCACTCCATCGAGATGCTCCTTCTTCTGCACTCGATAACGCCCCAGCGCCTGCGTCCCATCCGCCCGGGCGCGTTGAATCGCGTTCTGCTTCATCGCTTCCGCAATGTGAAGATCGCGCCGTCCGTAATAATGCGGCCCAAACTCGCGTTGCAGGTCGGCGACGAGCTGGCCCAGGGGCTTGCCTTCCTCGGCCATCACATTGGCGAGGAGCAGGCAATTCAGCACGCCGTCGCGCTCCGGAAGAAATCTCGAATAACCGATACCGCCGGATTCTTCGCCGCCCATCAGGATCTCGCGCTCCATCATCAGATCGGCCACATATTTGAATCCGATGGAAGTCTCGTGCAACTTGCGTCCATATTTGGCTGAGATGCGGTCCAGCATGCGCGTGGTGTTGAACGCCCGCACCACCTCCCCTGGCCACTTCTTCCGTTCCAGCATCCAGCGCAGCAGCACGCAGAAGATCTTATGTGAGTCAACGAAGGTGCCATCCTCGGCCACTGCTCCAATGCGGTCCGCATCGCCATCGGTGGCCAGCCCGGCGTCGCACTTCTCGCGCAAAACCGTGTCCTGCAACATGCGCGTATGCGGCTCAATCGGTTCGGGATTAATTCCTGGAAACAGCGGATTCAACTCCTGCCGGATCGCCACGCACTGCACCCCACGCTCCGCGAAGATTCCCGACAGCACGCCTCGCCCTGAGCCGTACATCGAATCGACCGCAAACTTGAACTTGGTCTTGGCAATCAGATCCATGTCGGCGAAGGCGCAAACCGCTGCCACATAGGCTTTCTTGAGATCGACTTCTTCGACTGCAGCCTTGTTCCCCTTGGGCGCGGCACCCGCCGCCAACTCTTCCTCGATCTTCTTCATGATCGCCGGGGTCGCCGACCCGCCAAACTTTGCTTTGAACTTCACTCCATTCCAGTTCCAGGGATTGTGGCTGGACGTGACCATCACTCCGCCCGCTGCCGCTTGATGTTTCACTGCGTACGAGACCGCGGGAGTGGGTGTGTAATCGTTTGCCAGCTTCACCGGGATTCCCGCAGCCGCAATCACTTCAGCCACAAGCTGGGCGGCTCGCGGTGAGGCGAAGCGCGCGTCGTATCCCACGATCACCCCGCTTGTCGCGTCTTCATACTTGAGCACATACGACGCGATGGCTCCGGCCACCCGCCGCACGTTCTCAAACGTGAAGTCGTCGGCGATGATTCCGCGCCATCCGTCTGTCCCGAACTTGATCTCTTGCGCCATGGAAACCTGCAAACTAGGTCAGCTTGTGCATCTTCTTTTCATCCAGATATTTCACGATCTTGCCCACGTCCTGGGCCGCCTGGCGAGTGGTGATCAACAGTGCATCCTCGGTTTCAACCACTACCAGATCGCTCACCCCCACCGCCGCAACGAACTTCCCCGGGGCATGAATGTAGTTGCCGCGCGCATTCAGCACAAAGACGTCAGGGGCGGAAATCAGGTTGCCTTCCGGAGGACTGCTCTTCGCCGTGTGATGCTCATGCAGCGCCGTCCACGAGCCCAGATCATTCCAGCCGAAATCAGCGGGCAGGCAGTAGATGTTGCCCGCCTTCTCTCCCTTGGCAGATCGCGGCTCCAGCACAGCATAATCCACGCTGATGTTTTCGCACTCGGGATAGACCCTCGCAAACGTCCCGGCGAATTTGCGCGTGCCGTATGTGTCCGCGATCATTTCAAGCAACGCGGCTGTTTTGGGCAAGTGTTCCTTAAGCGCGTCTGTTAGAGTCTGCGCGGTCCATAAAAACATCCCGCTGTTCCAGAAATAATTTCCCGCCGCCACGAATTCGGCGGCCGTTTCGGCATTGGGCTTTTCGGTGAATCGCCGCACATGAAGCGCATCGCCTTGAAACAGTCCTCCCGCTTCGATGTAACCGTAGCCGGTTTCAGCGCGATTCGGCCGGATGCCCAGCACCACAATATTCGGCCCCGCAGCCGCGACCGCGATGCCTCGCTCCATCGTCTCGCGATAGCGTTTCTCATCGGCAATCACGTGGTCGGAAGGGAACATCCCAATCACCGCTTTGGGATTCTCACGCAACAGTAAAAATGCAGCTAGCCCAATCGCCGGCGCCGTATTTCGTCCCACCGGTTCTGCCAGTACCTGCGCGGCGGGCAGCTTCGGCAGTTGCTTCATAATTGCCGGTCGTAGATCGTCATTAGTGATAATCCAGAATTTGCTGGCGGGAGCCAGCGGCAGCAAACGCGACACTGTCTGCTGGATCATCGTCTGCTTGCCGTCGAGCGCGAGCAGTTGCTTAGCGCGTTTCTTCCGGCTCAGCGGCCAAAACCGCGTCCCACGCCCACCAGCGAGAATCACGGGATAGAAATTGGAGTTCTTAGTCATCGCTGAAGAATTTCAGATTGCAGATTGTCTCATCGCACATTTCGGGATGCTCGCAAATCAATCTGAAATCTGCAATCTAAAATCTGCAATCTAAAATCTACAATCTAAAATC
>Ga0070735_10000797_pt1 | contig 32057 bp, 30 predicted proteins | sample Coa_R1_FD_66443 | JGI IMG/M metagenome (GOLD analysis project Ga0070735, IMG submission 66443) | Surface soil microbial communities from Centralia Pennsylvania, which are recovering from an underground coalmine fire - Coalmine... | ecosystem: Environmental > Terrestrial > Soil > Unclassified ...
ACGATTCAAATTTTCAGCCGGTATGATTTCGAGAATCCGCCCACGGTTTCGGTTCTGGGTGACGTGCGTCTTCCAGGGACTTACCAGACGTCAGGACAGATCCATTTAGCCGATGCAGTTCACCTGGCTGGAGGGCTCACGCCGGATGCGCAGACCTTGGACGCTCAAGTCTTTCGCTATCTGCCCGATGGTAAGTTTAAAATCTTCAGCGTGGGTCTGGGACAGGCCTTGAGCGGCGACCCGGTCGAGAACATCATTCTGCAGCCCCGGGATCGCCTTCTGATCCATCGTAATCCGGACGCTGTCGAGCCGGCTTCGGTGTACATCCAGGGCGAAGTTGCTAAACCTGGACGCTATCCGCTAACGACAAACATGACCGTAGCGGACTTGATACGAATCGGCGGTGGGCTCAAGCCAAGCGCGGATGTGCAAGGCGCAGACCTGACCAAGTACGATTATTCGGACAAGTCCAAACTGGCGAGCCAGCACCAGGTGGTCGCTCTTTCGTCGGCACTCACCGGCGATACCAGTTCGAATGTTAACCTGCAGAATGGAGATGTACTTACGATCCGCCAACTCCCAGGCTGGAACGATCTAGGAGCGTCGATTGCCGTGAAAGGAGAGGTAAAACATCCAGGGACCTACGGAATCCGTCCTGGCGAGCGACTGAGTTCAGTTCTTCAGCGAGCCGGCGGCTTCGATCCAAATGCCTATCCCTACGGCGCAATCCTACAGAGGGTGCAAGTCCGAGAGATGGAACTGCAGTCCCAGAAGCAAGTCATTTTGCGTGTCAAGGATGCACAAAGCAGCCTTGAGCTCATACCTGATACGGACGCAAAACAGAAGGAATCAAAACTACTTGCCATTCAGCAATGGCAGTCCACGCTTGATCAACTCAGCAGCAACCCTCCGACCGGCAGGGTCACGATTCGAATTTCTTCCAATATCGAGCGCTGGAAGAACACCACGTCGGACGTTGAGGTTAGGGCTGGAGACGTACTGGTCGTACCGAAGAGGCCAAGCTATGTGATGGTGACAGGACAGGTCTTCAATCCGACAGCGGTATCGTATAGATCGGGAAAAAGCGCGAACTGGTACCTTGGACAATCAGGAGGTCCTACACAGAGTGCTAACAAGAAGGCGATTTTTGTGATCCGAGCCGATGGCTCGGTGATCGGTTCAAGGAACGGTCTGATCAGCGGACTATCGCTGACTGCCGCGCTCCAACCAGGGGACGTGGTCGTCGTACCCGAAAAGGCGCTGGGCGGCGGTACCCAGTGGCAGACCACCTTACTAACGGCGCAGACGGCATCGGCCATAGCCAGCACGCTATTTATTGCCCTGCGGTATTAGGGCGTGACCAGAATGTTTTTCAGGGGGCATACGATCGTGCTTGGTTCCTGTCTGCTGATGGCCGCGGAACTCCTGGGCGTGGATGCCTATGGGCAGCAGGAAATGCAGTCTCAGGTTCAGCTACAGTCGCAACAGCACGCGCAATCCGGGCAGGGGACGACGTCCGGAATAGAGAACGACAAAGAGGGCTCGAACGGTTCCGGCCAAGCAGGTGGTGCGGGCGATGAACCATTGCCTGGTGATCAATTTACGGAAACGAAGTTGGGGTTGTCATTATTGAAGAATATTGTGCTTGACCAAAAGGCCGTGTGGACGAGCCCGGCACATCTTCGCCTGGTCGACGCCAATTGGATCATACCGTTTGGCGCAATCGCCGCGGCTTCCCTCGAGAGTGACACACATGTCTCGAGGGCGCTCACACATTCACCCTCTCGGGTGAGCAAGAGCAGCACATTTTCGAACTATGGCATCGCAGCGTTCGGTGGAGCTACCGGCGGTCTATACGTCTTGGGAAAGCTGACGCATGATGACCATCAGCAGGAAACCGCACTTCTGGCCGGAGAGGCGGCAGTGAACGCCGTGGGAGTGACCACGGCGCTCCAATACGCCTTTGGGCGCCAGCGGCCCCTAGACGGAACGGGGGAGGGGAGCTTTTGGCACGGTGGAACTTCGTTCCCGTCGGACCATTCTACCGCGGCCTGGGCGGTCGCAAGCGTTCTGGCTCACGAATACCCTGGCCCCCTGACAAAAATTCTCGCGTACGGACTGGCTTCCGCCGTAAGCGTGTCCCGGGTTACAGGCAAGGATCACTTTCCAACCGACGTACTCGTTGGTGGGGCCATCGGTTACTTCATGGGCCAATACGTGTACCGCGCCCACCACGACCCAGACCTGGGTGGCGGGAGCTGGGAAACCTTCAAAGAAGCGCACGAATCGGAAGTGCGCGATTCCAAGAATACCGGATCCCCGTACGTTCCGCTCGATAGTTGGGTTTATCCAGCGATCGAACGGCTCGCAGCTCTTGGCTATATCCACTCAGCTTTTCTTGATATGCGGCCTTGGACGCGCGTCGAATCCGCAAGTCTGGTTCAGGAGGCTGGCGAAGAGATTGGGGCCGAGGAAGCATCTTCCGGAGAAGGTGACCGCCTTTACGCTGCTCTAAAGAGCGAGTTTCAAAGGGAATTTGACGTTCTCTCCGGAAATGCGCCTGAGCGATCCATTCAACTAGAATCACTCTACACCAATGCGACGGAAATTACCGGCCGGCCGCTGAATGACAGCTATCATTTCGGGCAGACGATTATCGATAACTTCGGCCGTCCCTACCAGGAGGGCTTCAATACAGATGATGGCTTCTCGGGTTATGCCACAACGGGACGCTATACGATCTACGTTCGCGGAGAGTTTCAGCATGCGCCTTCCGCGCCGGCGTTTCCTCTGGCGGCTCGTCAGGCGATCGCTTCGGCCGACAGCAATCCGTTACAACCGGCGACGCCGTTCGCAACCGTGAACCAATTCACGCTCCAGGATACGTACGTCTCTGCCAACGTTGCCGGCTGGGACCTTTCAATTGGCAAGCAAAGTCTTTGGTGGGGGCGCGGAATCGGAGGCGCCCTTCTGTATAGTGACAACGCCGAGCCAATCTATATGTTCCGGGCGGCTCCGAGCGAAGCCTTCGAGTTGCCGTGGGTATTAAGCTGGTTGGGGCCGATGAAGACCGACTTTTTCTTCGGCCAGCTTGCCGGGAATCGTTTTCCTCCGCGGCCCCTGATCCACGGCGTGAAGATCAGTTTCAAGCGCACACGCAACCTGGAGATGAGCTTTGTCTTCACATCGGAGTTCGGTGGAGTGGGGCGAGCTCTGACTCTGGCGGCAATCGTCAACAGCTTCTTCAGCGTATCGTCTTCCGATTTGCACGGACCGTTCAACAATCCTGGGAAACGCACACTGGGCTTTGATTTCGAGTACAAATTCCCCCATATACGCAACTGGTTGACCCTGTACGCAAATGGACTTTTGCCTGAAGCCAATATTACTAATTCTGATACGAGTACATCGCCCATCTACGTACCCCGAAGATCCGCAATCCGTTCCGGCATCTACATGCCTCGGCTGCCCGGGTTGACGAAACTGGATTTTCGGGTTGAATCTTCTTATACGGATCCCCCTACACCTCGAAGCGTCAACGGGCAATATGATTATTGGAACGATTTTTATCACGATCTGTACACAAATAAGGGCAATCTGATTGGTGACTGGGTCGGAAGGGAAGGAATGGGTTTCCAGGGGTGGAGTAACTATTGGATTAGCCCGCGCAGCTCAGTTACAGTTGGGTACCGGCATGCTAAAGTCTCTGGCGACTTTATACCCGGCGGCGAGACCTTAAACGATGGATCGGTGAAGGTGAGCTGGCAGGTGCGCCCCGATATGAACGTCTCAACCAGTGTGCAGTACGAAAAGTGGACCGCCCCTATCTTGGCTTCGACGCCGCAGACGAATGTGACGTCCAGCGTGCAGATCGAATTTTTTCCGCATTCCTGGAGATGGTAGGTAAAAATGTGTCGGGGAGCGAATAAATCGTGAGCGAAGGAGCCCCTTCCAGAGCGCGAGATATCTCGCCTGCGGACGAAACCGTCCTGACGCACCCGGACGCTGAAATCTCAACCAACGGCGATGATGTTCTTGAATTAGCACGTGACAATGCGGTGGCCAAGCAGCGGCTCGTCTGGGAGAACCGACGATTTGTATTCCGCAGTGCGGTAGTAGGGCTGGTGCTCTCGGTGCTGATTGCGTTCTTAATTCCTAAGCGATTCGAGTCGTCGACCCGATTGATGCCCCCGGATCAAGAAGGTCCCGGAATGGGCCTGGCCATGCTCGCGGCGAGCAGCGGTCTCGGTTCTCAAGTGGGCTCTGGAATTCAGTCGATGGCCGGAAATCTACTGGGTTTTAAGAGCACTTCGGACCTTTTCATTGGCATCTTGCAGAGCCGAACGGTACAAGACGATCTGATCAATAAATTTGATCTCAGAAAGCTGTACTCCGACCGGAGAATGGAAGATGCACGCGAAGATCTTGCTAAGCATACGAATGTTACGTCAGATCGCAAGAGCGGTATCACCACGATACTAGTGGTTGATAGGAGCCCGGCGCGAGCGGCTGCAATGGCCGCGGAATACGTTGACCAGCTTAACCGCGTGGTGGTCCAACTGAACACGTCGTCAGCGCATCGTGAACGAGTGTTTTTGGAGGAGCGCCTGACGCAGGTAAAACAAGATCTTGAATCGGCGGAGAAGAATTTTAGCGAATTCGCCGCCAAGAACAAGGCTTTGGATGTTCCAACGCAAGGCAGGGCAATGATCGAAGCGGCCGCCACCCTGGAAGGCCAACTGATTGCAGCAGAGACGGAACTCCAAGGACTTAAGCAGGTCTACGCCGACGGTAATGTGAGGGTTCGGTCTGTGCAGGCCAGGGTCAACGAATTGCGGCAACAACTTCAGAAGAGCGTGGGGGACAAGCCCGCGAACTCGAATACGACGAACGCGCAGGATCGGCAGTCGCTGTTTCCGTCCATCAGCGAGCTCCCGGGGCTCGGCGTCGGCTATGCTGATCTTTACCGCAGTACCAAGGTGCAAGAGGCGGTCTTCCAGACATTGACACAGGAATACGAGCTGGCGAAAGTGCAGGAAGCAAAAGAAACTCCCAGTGTCAAAGTTCTCGATCCGCCGAATGTGCCCGAGAAGAAATCTTTCCCTCCAAGGTTGCTAATCATCTCGGTAGGAGTAATGGTGGCAGTCGTAGGGAGTGTGCTGTGGCTATTTGGCAAACAATCTTGGGAGGCGACACCTCAAGAGGATCCACAAAAAATGTTCGCGCAAGAAGTATTTCACTCGGTCCGGACACACGTACCTTGGTTTACAACGAATGGTTCTGGACCGACCAAAACCGACGGCAATGGTTGGCGACGCTTCATTCGACGCGGCCCTGAAGACTCGCAGCGGGAGAGATAACGTTCAGAGTCGAGTAGCGAATTTTACAGGCGAACGAAGGTAGCAAATGCACCGTGAGTGGCTAGTCATATCGTGGAAATGGCGAACGGAGACAGAGGTATGGCGAGTCTCGGAACAGCTGCGAAAACTCCAAGCGGCACCCGGGACTGCCCTCGGAATCTAAGAACTGTTGGTATATTCAATTCGCGCCGTACGGGAATGCCCCTAGCAGGAAAACTTTATGGCGAAGGCGTTATCCCGGACGGCGCGAACCGGTTTGAATCAGGGTTTGCATCAGCACGATAGAGAGTAGAAAACGATGGACTGGATGCGAGGTCTCAACGCGCATATGGCGAGATACCGGGGATGAGCGGAACTGCGGCACGACGAGCGCCCACGACGCACGCCAGGGACGGGAAACTGCCGAGCGAGTTCACACTCGGCATTCAAATGGATGCTGGCGATGATGGTCTCTCGGATTGGGCGGCGGAGCGCAGGCGTTTGGGACTAGCTCGGCAAGTCTCGTATGTGGCTATAGACGTTATCTTGGTTTGCATCGGAGCAGTAGTAGTCTGGGGATTGCGCTTTGGAGTTGCATTTCATCTCGACCTTCGAATGGATTCCGTTCGCGAGTTGATTCGCAGTTCCCACATGCAGGCATATCCCGCTTTTTTGCTACTTTACCTGACGTTGATAGTAATGGCCTGTATGAGCCAGCACTTGTATCGAACATCACGAGAATTGACCTCGGCTAAGGAAAGTCTATCGGTGGCAAAGGCGGTTGGATTGGCAACTTCCTTGCTGGTTTTGTTCATATTCATTTCCGGAAATAAAGAAATATCGAGATTGGTGGTTATTTCCTCCGGTGTCCTGAACATCGGTACTCTGGCTGGTTGGCGATATGGCAAGCGGCGATACGTCCAGGGACGCGCGAGGCGCGGCCAGGGAGTCTCGCGAGCGCTAATTGTCGGAGCGGGAAAATTCGGACAGGCGTTTGCGTCGTGGCTTGAAAACAACCAGCAACTGGGCTATGTGGTGTGCGGTTTTCTGGACGCGCACCCAAACGGCAATCCACGAGTGCTGGGGTCAATTCAAGACCTGAAGAAGATCGCGCTCGGACAGTTTGTCGACCACTTGTTCGTGACGCTGCCTGCGGACCGCGAAATGGTCAAGGAAATTTGCATCGAAGCGCGCCAATTGCGGCTCAATTTAAACGTCGTACCAGATATCTATGATGGTCTCGGCTGGCGAGCTCCCACTAAATTAATCGGCGGATTCCCGGTGATCGAACTCTACGGACAGCCGATTCCGTGGTTGGGTTTGGCCGTGAAGCGCACCATGGATATCGTTTTGGGCTTTATAGGTCTGATTTTGGCAGCACCGATACTGGCCTTAGCGGCTCTCTGGATTCGCTGCGATTCCCGTGGGCCGGTATTCTATTCCGCTCCGCGGGTGGGGCGGAAAGGCATAAAATTTCGGTGTTACAAGTTGCGGACCATGATTGATGGGGCCGATGCGCACAAAGAAACATTGCGGCAATCCAACGAGCGAAACGGGCCGTGTTTCAAAATCGGAAACGACCCGCGTATTACGCGTTCTGGCCGCTGGCTTCGGAAGTTGAGCATTGATGAGTTGCCGCAATTTGTAAACGTCCTGCGCGGTGATATGAGTTTCGTCGGGCCTCGGCCGCATCCGATCGACGATTATGAGCGTTATAGTCTCGATCATCTACGCAGGCTTGACGTTCGACCGGGGGTAACCGGTCTGTGGCAGGTGACCGCGCGCCAGGATCCGTCGTTCGAAACCAACATGGCTCTCGACCTGGAGTATATTGAAAACTGGAGCCTTTGGCTGGACGTCGAGATTCTCTTGAAAACGGTGCCGGAGATTCTTCGAGCGTCCGGTGCTTGAACCGCGAATAGGGCGACACGTCCATGATGATCGAGTCGTCAGGAAGCATAAGCAGAACCCATCACGCGAAGGGGCTCGGAAGTCAGCGATGTTTGTTTCCGTGATCGGTGACACCGCAATAGTTTGACGGACGGTGCCGGAAGCCTCTCTCGATTGTTGCGTGCTAAGATGACGACTGATCGCTCTGAATTCACCGACGTTGCTTCCGTGGCGGACGAATTGCCCGCCTCGCTCCCTTCATCTTCGGCTACCCATGAGGTGACGGTTCCCAAGCTCACGCGGAGTCGTGTGCAAATCTGGGGCATGCGGTCTGGACTCTCGTTAGTAGACCAAGGGCTGACTTCTGGTGCCGGGTTCGCCGTGAATATTCTTCTGGCGAGGTGGTTGCCTGCGGAGGTCTACGGCGCGTTTGCGGTGACCTTTGCAGCCTACCTGTTCGTGTCTGGGTTCCACAACGTACTCTTGCTCGAACCGCTCAGCGTCATGGGGCCGGCTCGCCATGCGGAGAGATTGCCGGCATACTTCCGAGCCCAGGTTGTCTTTCATGCCCTTTTGACAGGTGTTCTCGCGGTGGTAGCACTCATGGCTGGATTTGTCATGTGGCGTGTTTCGCCGGGTAGCGTCTTGATTGGGGCGTTGGTTGGCGGAGGCGTGGCACTGCCATTCATGCTGCTGCTCTGGCTGGTGCGGCGATTGTGTTACGTGGTGCAGCGGCCAGCGGTCGCCTCAGTTGGTAGCGCGACATACCTTCTATTTGTTCTAGCCGGAATGTACTTTTTGGGGAGGCTCGGGCGCCTCGGCTCTTGCACGGCGTTTTTGCTCATGGGCTGCGGGAGCGTTGTTGCCGCTTTGTTGCTGTTTTGGCGGCTCGGCTTGATCACGCGGCGCGAGGCAAATCAGCACAGGGTTTCGTGGAAAGGGGTTGCGAAAGAGAACTGGTTTTACGGCCGTTGGTTGGTGGGAAGTACGGTTCTGTTCTCCATCTCTAGCCAGACGCAAACATTTCTTGTCGCCGCGTTTCTTGGACTAGGCGCCACAGGGACCCTTCGCGCGATGCAGGTACCGTCACTGGTGATGTCGCAGGTCGTAACGGCGATCGGGCTACTGGTACTGCCGACTTTTTCGTACGATTTTGGAAAGGGGTTGGCCGACCGGCTGCGCCATAAGGCGGCGCTAGTCAGCGTCGCGCTTTTTCTTGCGGCGGCATGTTTCGCCGCACTTCTTCTACTTTTGGGTGGACGCGTAGAGCACTTGCTGTATGGAGGCAAGTATGCTGGTCATGCCTCACTGATGGCGGTGTTAGCTTTGATTCCGGTGTGTTCCGCGTTCTCGATGGGGTTCGGAATGGCCATGAGGGCTTCGCAAAAGCCACACTTCGATCTATTGGCAAACGCGATCGCGGCGCCAATCGGGGTCTTGTCAGCGGTTTATTTCATGCGATGGTGGGGGCTGATGGGCGCTGCGGCAAGCATGGTGGTTAGTTTCGCTGTCGCTAGCGTGGTTACGTACATGAGTTATCGCAAAGTTATCATGCGGAATACGAGTTCCCCGTTTAGAGAGGACTTGGCCACCCGTGCTTAGGCGCTTCTTTCTCCTGGGTCTGGTTCTCTCCAGCGCGTTGGTTGACGTGCTGGGCAACGTGAGCACCGGTGCAATTTCGGTGAACGGAATTCTGACCATTTTGTTTGCTGCGGGAATCTTTTTGTTCTTGTTGCGCCGGCCCAAACGCGCCTGGCGCGGGTTCATTCGAATTTGGCCGCTTTCTGGTCTGTTTATCTTCACGGTATTACAATGCCTGAGGCAGCGCCCTTCCATGCAGGGATTCCAAAACGTATTACTTCTTTGGATTTTTATAGGCTGCATCGTTCTTGTCTTGGTCGAGGGAGAGAACGAACTGGACGCCACCCAACTCGTGCATGCACTCCTTACGGCCACAGCGATTGCCGCGTTCGGTTACGGGGTCTCGCTGATTTATGGAGGGCTCGGCACCGAGTCATTTATCGGGGCGCGGTCATTCGCTCTTTATTCCATGTTGGGTATAGGGCTTCTTCTCGGTCGATGGGTGCATGGTTCGCGAATTAGCCTGTGGCTGGCGGTGGCCTTGCTGCTGCTCATTGCGCTGAGCTTGTCGCGAACGTGTTTGGTCGTAGGCGTATTGTTGTTTCCCCTCGCCCGGATGCGCTCTTTTTCAGTTCGAGATATAAGTAGAATCGTTATTATCGGTGCGATAGGGGCGGGAGCGTTATACTATTCCGTAATGTCTATTGACGCGCTCCGAGTGCGTTTTCTTGGGAACAATTCAGTCATGGACTTCGTGACGGGGGATGCGTCCCTGGACACTAGCGGGAGACTTGCGGCCTGGATCCTGACACTGGACTCCTTCAGTGAGTCGCCTTGGTTAGGGAAAGGGCCGGGAACTGCTAATGACCTCAACGGCGTGGCATTCGCGGACCGGCGGGGTGACAGCCAAGTGGAGCTTGCCCATCCACTCAATGAGTATCTGAGATTCCTCCATGATGAAGGAGTGTTGGGACTTTCCCTCGTCCTCGCTGGTTACGCTCAACTTCTTTTGCTGTGCCGCAAGGCCTACCGAAAAAGTACTGAGGTCGCGTCACCGGCGGCAAGTTTCTACCTGGGAACGTTCCTTGCCTTCACAGCTGTACTTCTCACCATGTTGACGGACAACACAGCTTCCTACACTTACGTGGTCATTCCATTAGGCATTCTGATCGGAATAACCTTGCACACTATGAACCGACTGACATTGGAGACGAGCGAAAGCCGTGCCAGGACGGTTCGGGCTGTTCGGCCGTCCGCACTGGGGACGCTGACTTCGGACTCACAGACATGAACAAGACTCTGAAAGTCGCTCTGTTCACTAACATTATTCCGCCATACTACAGACCTGTGTTTGAGCATTTGCGAGACCTGTTTCACGGGTTGAAGATCTTTGTGAGCGCTCCGTCGGAGCCCAATCGCGACTGGAATTCAGATTGGGGGAAACTGCCGGTCACCGTCCAGAAATGCTGGACCTACACTACCCACTGGCAACACGAGCAAGGATTCTCGGACAAAGTTTGGCGGCACTTCCCGTATGACACTCTGCTCTGTTTGATTCGGGATAAGCCCGACGTAGTGATTTCGATCCAGCTCGGTTTCCGCACGCTGCAGGCGGTGATCTACCGGAAGTTGGTTCGGAAGAGCCGTCTGATCATTTGGACGGGACTTTCCGAGCACACGGAAAAAGGGCTGCCCGCCTGGAGGATTGCCCAGAGAAAGGCGTTGCTCTCGGTGGCTGACGCTGTCCTGGTGAACGGGGCAAGCGGCGTAAATTACTTGATGAGTTTAGGGATACCTCGCGAAAAGATTTTTCTCGAACCGTATTGTGCGGAGATCCTTCCGTATCTGGAACTGCCGTTAGAACGAGAGGAAAATATAGCTCGCCGACTGCTGTATGTTGGACAGCTCACTACCAGAAAAGGCATTGAGCCGTTCTTGAAGGTATTCTCGGAGTGGTTGCGCAAGCATCCATCCGCAGCGTGCGAGTTTTGGATCGCTGGGGACGGGCCGCTGCGCGCCGAACTTGAGAGCATCCCAGTGCCGCCCCAGCTTAAATTGCGATTTCTGGGTAGCATTGCATATGAGAACTTGCCGGGACTCTACGCTCAGGCCGGGATTTTTGTATTTCCGACGCTTGCCGACGAGTGGGGTGTGGTAGTGAATGAAGCGTTAGCGGCGGGGCTCCCTGTACTCGGTAGTCTGTATAGCCAGGCTTTCGAGGAATTGGTGGAGGACGGAGTTAACGGCTGGACTTTTCGTCCTGATCATCCTGAGGAGATATACTTGGCGCTCGAGCGAATGATGGCGACAGAAAAGGAAAAGCTGGCAACGATGAGACGCGCGGGTCGTACGCGTGCAGGTGCATTGACACCGGAATTCGGAGCAAGGTGTTTTCATGCCGCGATCGATTTCGTCTATCCGCTGTCTGAAAAGGACGGATCGCGAGGGAAGCCTCTCGCCAACGATTCAGGATCAATCGCCAAGCTGGAGGCGCCAATACCGTGACGCTGTGTCCTCTTTGTGGAAGCAAAGTGAACCGTCGATTTGAGCTGGGGCACACCATCGTTCATCAGTGCGAGGCTCCAGGCTGCAGCTTGCTGTTTTCAGACCCGCAACTGGACGACGCCAGCCTCGCGCAGGCGTATGAGAAGCACTACTATCCGCCCAACGGAAATGGCCACAAAACGTCGTATGAGAACACTCCCGAAGAAATCCTGCTGCAGACCTTTGAGAAGATGAATGCGGAATTTGGGACGCTTTCAGGAAAGAGTCTTCTCGACTACGGATGCGGGATCGGAAGATTGTGTCACGTTGCCGGTGAGTACGGCATTCGCGCGACAGGCATCGAATCTGATAGGCATGCCAGAGAGAAAGCGAAGCGGAATGGAAGCGTCGGAATCTACGCGAATATAAATGAATTGCGGGAAGCTCAACCGGGTGCACAATTCGACATAGTGACGCTGTGGGACGTTATCGAACATCTGCGCAAGCCGTGGGTTGAGCTCGAAGAACTATTCAACTTCCTGAAGCCTGGCGGGTTGCTCTTGCTTTCAACGATGAACACCGGGTGTTTGCGAGCCCGCGTCGAGCGGGGCCGCTGGGTCAATATGGTCAACCCAACCCATTTCTACTACTTCACGCGCCAGTCCTTGTCGGCCGTGCTGGAGCGGGCAGGCTTTGGCCAGATCACAGAGCTCCCAGTGTCTATCCGATATCCGCAACACGGACCCGTTCAGCGCATGTTCAATCGCGTTCTTAAATCGTGTCACCTGCAAGGTCAGCTCATCTACACAGCCCAGCGCGAACCTGCCGAGCGAACCGAAAGGCTCCGAACTAATGTCTGACAGCATTCGCCTGCAGACAATCGAGGGCCGCACAGCCCAGCAGACCAAGAGTAAGTCCTGCCTCTTGGCGGTCATCAGGCGCTTTGTCCAGGCATGCAATGTTGACACGAGCGAACCGGTGCTTGTCATGGGCGGCGGCCAGGAAGATTTGGAAATGCTTTCGGCATGCGGGTTTTCACAAATCGTGATGTCCAATATTGACACGGCGATAATGGCGCTCGATGCGGAGAATATCGCGTTGCCTGACGACAGCTATCCTGTGGTTTTCGCACATGCCGTTCTACACCATTGTCGCAGCCCGCAGAGGGCGCTCGGAGAGATGGTCCGAGTCTCTCAGAGGCACGTCTTCTTTCTGGAGCCGAATGATTCCTGGGCGCTTCGTCTGTTGGTGCGCCTCGGTTATTCGTTTCCGTATGAACTTGCGGCGGTTGCGGATAATGAATATATTCGCGGCGGTCTGCGGAATGGACCGATCCCCAATTATATTTATCGCTGGACGTCGAGAGACGTTGAGAAATCCGTGCGTGCGTATCACCCGGAGCGCGCATTTGATATTCTCGCCTATTCCTACTGGGATTTTTACGTCAACGAAAATGATTTGCTGCTTCGCAAGGAGTCGCGCGTAGCTTCATTGGCGCAACGGATGGGGCCGCGCAATCTTCTTTCACTGCTTCATCTCGCCCAATCCGTCCTCAATTGGTTTAGCCTAACGCGTTCTCCGGGCAACAAATTCTTTTGCTCCATTTCGAAGAAAGATCTACAACCTTGGATCGAAGCGCGGAATGGCGAATACGGTCTGAAAAGGAATTCCTAGCCAAAATTAACGCCGGAAGATTGTTCTGGCAGAAAATCTCTTTGCGAACTAAATGGCTGGTGAGCGCGCTTGAAAATCCTAATGGTCCATAATTCCTATCAATCGCCCGGAGGCGAGGACGTGGTTTTTCGTGAGGAGGTCAACCTCCTGACGGCGGCGGGGCATCAAGTCTGTTTTTATCTTCGCGCAAATGACGAAATCGCTCGATATGGATTTATTGAAAAGACGAGCCTTTCTATGCGAACCGTGTGGGCCTGGGATAGCCTCGAGGGTATTCGCAGGGTTTTGAAGAAGGAGAAGCCCGACCTTGCCCATATTCACAATACGTTTCCTTTAATATCCCCGTCGGTCTATCTCGCTTGCGAGGAGGCGGGAGTGCCCGTCGTTCAATACCTTCACAATCCGAGACTAATATGTCCGGCGGCGACTCTGTATCGTGATGGCCGTGTGTGTGAGGATTGCCTCGGGAGGAGCATTCCATGGCCGTCGGTGCTGCACGGCTGTTACCGGAATTCGCGTGTCGAAACGGGAGTAGTAGCTGGCATGCTGGTTGCCCACCGATTTCTCAACACCTGGCGAGAAAGAGTCGACGCCTTTGTGGTGTTTACGAATTTTTACCGCGGAAAGTTCATTGCTGCTGGAATTCCGTCGCAAAAATTGACAGTGAAACCACACTTCATCGCACCGGATCCCGGTCCAACAAGGAGTGTTCAAAGTTACGCACTATTTGTCGGACGATTGGCATTGGAAAAAGGAGTGCTCACGCTGCTTGACGCCTGGAGAGATCTCGCTTCGGTGCCGCTCAAGATCCGAGGCGAGGGGCCGCTGGAAGGCCGTGTTCGCGAACGCGCCGGTGATTCCAGCTTGCAAATGGAGCTGATTCCACGCTTGGATCATGAGCAGTTGATCGCTCTGTTCCACGGTGCTCGCTTCCTGGTATGGCCTTCGGAAGGGTACTACGAAACATTTGGGTTGGTTGCGGTGGAAGCTTTTGCATGTGGGATCCCAGTAATCGCTTCCCGAGTTGGGGTGATGGAGGAGATTGTCCAGGATGGAGTCACCGGATTGCTTTTCAATCCTGGTGAGCCAGAAGACTTGGCCGCCAAAGTCGAATGGGCCTGGGCACATCCAGAGGAAATGCAAGCCATGGGTAGTCGTGGTCGCGCGGAATACGAGGCAAAATATACCGGGGAGCGAAACTATGAACAGATTGTGGCCCTCTGGAGTCGTTTGCATGCCGCTGGAAAGTCATAAAGAGGAATGATGCCGGTAGGGCGCCATCTCCGAAAATTCATCGCTCCTCTCCACGGGAAGTTCCGTACAGAGAAGGTAGATCGCTTTTTTCGTGAACTGCGTCCGCAACCGGAAGACACCTTGCTGGACGTAGGCGGTGGCGTAGGCATCGTCGGCGAATTTGGCGCTCTTTACCAGTATTTCCGGACAGTGCAGATCGTCAACTTGGATTCAACGGTCGTTGTTGGAGATCAATTCAGCAATGTCACTGTGTCGATCGCGGACGGTTGTGCGCTTCCGTTTCCCGACCGCTCATTCGATTGGGTTTTTTCAAACGCGGTGATCGAGCACGTTGGTGGCATGGTTCGCCAGCAGCAATTTGCCAGCGAAATACGGCGTGTCGCACGTAAGGGCTATTTTGTAGCCACACCAAACCGGCATTTCCCCGTGGATCCACATACACTGCTTCCTTTTTATCAGTTCCTGAGCCCTCGACTGCAAGGGAGAGTGTGCCGTTTCTCGCCGGGCTATTTGCGGGAATATGAACCAATTGATTTGCTTTCTTATCGAAGCCTACAGGCTTTATTTCCGGGAGCCATGGTGCAAAAGCTGGGAATGAAGTGGCTTCCAAATAATCTGATTGCATATCGAAGGCTGGTTGCGTCGCAATAGTTCGGAGAGCATCTCGAATGTCCAAATGCGATATCAAGTTTAGCGTTCTCGGGGTCGCGGTAAATGTTGTGCAAATCCCAGAGGTCATCGCGCAAATGGAGGAATGGATTGCGAGGCGCGGATCCTGCCAGTATATCGCGGTGACCGGGATGCATGGCATAACTGAGGCGCAACACTCCGAAAACTTCAAGAGCGTAATGCGTGCGGCGTCGCTGGTAGTGCCTGATGGTTACCCGTTGGTGTGGTTGGGAAGGAGGAAAGGATTTTCTGATTTGCGACGGCGGGTGTATGGGCCCGAATTGATGGCGTCATTCTGGGAACAGACGGCCGCCAAGAGCTATCGGCATTTCTTTTATGGCGGGGCTCCCGGGGTCGCGGAAGAGTTGGTGAAACGAGTCGAGCAGCAGTACCCGGAGTTGATCGTTGCGGGTACCTATTGCCCCCCTTTTCGGACCTTGACGAAGGAAGAAGATCTCAATGTAGTGGCGGCTATCGAAGGAGCGAGGCCTGATATCGTGTGGGTGGGATTGGGCACACCGAAGCAGGAACAATGGATGTTCGATCACTGCGGGCGGCTCCGTGCCCCTGTGCTGGTGGGAGTTGGCGCGGCGTTTGATTTTTACACCAAGCGCGTCGCGCAAGCGCCGGAGTGGATGCGGGAGAACGGATTGGAGTGGTTATTCCGGCTCGTTCAGGAGCCGAGGCGTCTATGGCGGCGGTATCTGGTCCACGGTTCGGAATTTGCGATCCTCCTGTTTCTGGAGGCTCTTGGGCTGAAAAAGTTCGATGAAAGCCCGGGGAGTTCGGGCGTATAAACATCAAGCGGTCTGCTTCTTGAATCGCGCGAGTTTGATCGTTGAACTATCGCACGACTTTCCAGTTTACAATAAGCCCAGTTGACGCCAGCGGACTTTGCGTCGGATTGCAAAGTTTGAAATTTACGCTTCCAGGTGTTGAGTAGGCGTTCAGAATAAGTTGACCCTCCGAGCTTGTCGGGGCACTCGCATAAGACCAGACAATAGGATCCGTGGGCATGACCCCCGCCGCCGATGTCGTAACTACGGCCGCGCACGTCGAGGCTCGAACGGCCAGAGTCGGGAGCCTCGAAGATCCGTTGGAAACCGTGATTACGCATGGGCCCGGCACGCTTACGAGCATTCCACCGGACGAGGCCTGCAGGCAATTTCCCGGAGTCAACGAGGCGGCTGTGATCGTCCCATTCGCGACGATGTTCGCCGTGGCCCCAAGGTTCGCAGCGGTGAAATTCGTCCCGGAGCAGACCGATCCTCCCGAACCACTGTACTGGTAGCATTCATCCCTTCCACCATAGTATTCGTAATGCCCGAGCCAGTTGGCTCCCGAAATAGAGGTACCGGTGAACTCGTTGTGGATTAAGTATCCCGTTCCAACAGGTTCGGAGATGTCTCGGATAAGAATGTTCTTCGGAGTGCCTGCGTTCTGAATTTCGAACATGTAACTGGTGTCGGCGGGTCCAGGATTCGCAACTACTCCATCAAAGGTGACGCTATAGGCGCCGATAAGTTCCACGCGCGCGGTCGTGGTGTCCGTGCCAGGCTTCCACTCCAGCATCAGGTTATGGACCTGAACATTGTTTACCTGCATTGCTTGTGAATTGTAGTTCACCTGCAGCGCGTTTTGGCCCGCCCCCTGGTGCACCGCGCTCAAACCGTAGAAAGCTCCGCCGGTGATCAGTGGTCCTCCGGCAGTACTCCCTCCACCAATCAACACGGGCGCGGCCCCCGGGTTTCCATATCCATCCGACACGGTATTCTTGAAAATAGCCCCGCAGCAGAAATCGGTAAATTGGATCCCGATTCCAAAGAAGTTATACGCCGTGATTCGATCCGTTTCGGAGGAATCGAACAAATGCTGAAACGTAATCAGCGCACCGGCTATCGCGGCTCGGTTAGGATTGCCCGCGCTGATTCCGGAGGTCGCCACGTAGGACCCTCCTGCCAGAGGTGAAGGATCCGTGCAAAACAGACTAAACAGGGAAGCGCCCGGGGCAGCGATCAGTGAAAAGGCTCCGCTGCCTGCTGCGCCAGTTCCAACAATCGCAGTATGCGTAAACTGTTTGATTCCACACGCCGATGAGTTGTTGATACTAAATGTCCAGACTCCGAAGCTCGGTACGAGTAAAGTCAGAGGATACCCGGCAGATGTTCCCACATCGATTTCTGAGCTGGAGGTGAGATTACTGCAACCCCGGGCATCCACGGTTCCCATCGTTGCTGCGTAGGCATCGGTGATCGCAGCCATAACACCCGCGCCCGTACACGCGTATTTCACGCCATCCACGACCACGGTAGGGGCGACAGTTGGCGGCGCGGCGCCATTGGGAGAAGTGGGCTGAACCGCGAAAGATGGGCTGGGTGAGTTCGCGGCGGTCGAGGGGGCGGAATTGGATTCCCCCGCTGATGGACTTTCAGAGAGAGCCAAAAAAATCGGATGCCCGATATCAGCCCGAAGGAACTCCCCCGACGCGCAGGAGGCGGGCAGGTACACAAACACCACCACAAAAATCAGGAAGAGGGAACGTTTCATTCAGATTCTCCGAGAGGGAAAAATTCTGCCGGCCGGTCGCCAGTAGCAGGATGGAGACGATGTCGCCCAGTTCGCACATCTCTTTCAGAATACCATTTGAGCGCTTTTTCTGGCTCGCGAAGTTATCGGTACTTTGGTGGCGGCCGGCCTCTCTCAAAACGCAAGACTCGAAGGCGCTTTCACAAGACTCGCGACAATTGGCAGCGTGTGTTCCGTCAAACGGTGTGATTTTTTCATCGTGGAGTTATCTATCTCGCTGGTAGGGCAGGGGAAGCTACTTGAAACACCCCAAGCTCTTCGGTATCTTTTTTCACCGGGCACGAATCTGTTGGCAATCGGCAACAGTTCCCCTGCCCCCAGCCTCGTGGACCGGTTTTTTCTGCGCACAGGAGAACAGCTGTCCGAGTATGTTGAAGCGTCACAGACTAGAAGTGCATCTGCTCGCCAGTGCCGGTCTCGGGCTCTTTTTTTTTATGGCCGCCAGTCGCATGGTTCATGCGAAGGACCGGGATCCGTCCAACCAATTAATTTATGACATTGTGGGCGTCGGACGTGGGAGCGGCAAGATTGTTCTCGCATCTGTAGCGAGTCCTGCAGCGAAAATGCAATGGCGCCTCCGCGAGATTCCAGTTGCCCCATCCGGTACCGTGGTGCGGGATGTCCAGCTTTCGGTAGGCGGGTCGAAAGCGTTGGTTGTGTTCGCTGACGGGACGCCACGAGTCTTCGATTTGACGAAACGCATCACTGGGATAGATGCCACTGGACCGCTTGTTTTGCAACACCGGCTCCCGAGCCAGCGCTTCGTGTTGTTGTCGAACGGAAAGGCTTGCCTCGTTGATGATCTGGGCGACGCAATCGCGGAGTCCTGCGCCGACGGAAATGCTGCCGTCGTTCATGAAGACGGCCGAGTGCTTCGCGCGCTGGGAGACGGCCGGCTCGTCTATAGCGAACCGGGCGGGGGTAACGAGCGAGAACTTCCGTACCATTTGCCGCAGGGCGCCCATTTTCAGTTGTTGGCTGGTCATCGAGGAGATGCGCGGGATTTTCTCATCCTCGTGCAGCAGCCCCCGAAAGTGGCCGGGGCGAAACCTGGGGAATTTGTAACCGATATTATCGATCCGCGGCGGCCGGATGCGCCGCTCGGCGAGTTTGCCAACCCGATCGTCGCAGCCCTGCGAGCACAGTTCGACCTCACCAGCGCAGATCCTGCGAAGTCTGGCGAAGGCCCTTCGCGCGGGGAGACGGACGCAACGCTTGCGACGCTTGCCGCGGATCTCGAACGAGAAACTCACGCGGGTGAATTCATCTGGTCATTCTTTCGCGTCGCGGCCAATACCGAACTCTACGCCCCCGTCCTGGAACTTGCACAAGGGGAACCCGACTATCCAAGCGACGTTGATATTTGGCAGGAGATTGCGCCTCTGTCGAAAGGCACTTCCCGTCCATCTTATGAAGCTGCCTATGCTTCGTTGGGGAATCGTCGATGGTCACGTTGCGCTACCTATGTGCGCACGCTGTCTTATCCTGGGACTTGGTTGATCGAGTACTGGTTTTACTACCCGTTCGACGAGGGCAGACCTCATCCACACATTCACGATTCCGAGCACTTGTTTGTCGAGGTCGATAAGCTCGGAGGCACGGTTCGAAATATTCTTGCTTCCGACCATGACTCTTTCGTTCCCAATAATCTCTATTCGACCCTTGTGAAGGATTCTCCCCCGGTCACTCTTCCCCTCTTTGCGATGGCGGAGCTCGCCAAGCACGCGATGGCGCCGGATTTGAACCATGATGGGCATTTCACTCGTGGGGTTGACGACAATTTGCATCTTGAACCCTACTCGTTCTGGGGACTCCGGGACCGTAGCAGCAAATTGCATTTTCTAATGGAGCCTTATCTGGCCTCGATGAGCCTGCCGCGGCGGCGTGAGGACCGCTTCGCGCTGGAAGATGCAGACGTCCTGTTTCCTGGTCTCGATGTGCCAGCCGAGCATCGGGTGTGCACGTTACGGCCGTTGCTTGAAGAATCGCCCTGTTCGAATTGCGGGGCTGCTTCGGCGGACGCCGGAATGACTCACCTCGTCGACCATCCTGATGCGCGTGTTCCGGAAGCGATTTACAAGCCGTACGTAGTGCCTTGGCGGGAAGTTCGCTTGGGCATAGGCATCTACGACTGGTCCGAAGGCAGGGGAGAGCTGTCCTTGGCATACGTGGGCGATTTTCGACACATGACCGGGGGCTTATTGCCGCTACCTGCCCGGCTTGGACTGGAAATCGGCTGGAAACCCATCGGCAAGAACATTGTCATCCCGTTCGACGGAAAGCAGCAATATATCTTCAGCCGAAGAACGTTGTTTGCCGGTGTTCGTGTCGAGCGTTTGCTGACGAACACACAAGGCTTCTACTTCGCTGCAACTCCGAAGTGGGTGGACATTTCCGAGCGAGTCGTAAACGGGGTGCCTGCTGCGTCCGATCCCCACTGGCAATATGGGGGAGTTTCCTATCACATCGGGTACGTTCTGGAACTTCCGAGCGCTCACAAAAGTAATTTCACGAATCACATTGGTGTCGTGATTCGAGACGCACCTCAGTCGCCGGTCATGCTTGAATGGCGTGTCAGTTTTGGAGTATTGCGGCAGCGCGGGCGCCACGACTTCGGAGCGCGTGTCGGTGATCGAAACCCATACCAATAGTCGTGGCACTGCATACAAGTACCTAGGCGAGGAGCAGCATTAGTAGTTTTGCGGGGCTGGCAAGGGCGCGATGGAGTCCCCTTTATGAAAATAGATCGTCTGATATCTGGCCCACGTCGCCATTTACTGATTCGATCGGCGTGGATCGCGCGCTACGTGTTAACAGTAGTGTGCGCCTTCTTTGTTCCCTGTGGCACCCGCGCGCAGAACGCGGCCAGTGGCTCAGTTCCTCCCCCAGTGAAAGCGTCGATCCAAGATAGTCGCGACGCGAACTGCAAGATCGTTTACCTCGGCATTGTCGGAGGATTGGAAACTTCGAATAATAGCCGCTCGGGAGTGGTGCAAATCCGGGATACGCTCCGCGAGCTAGTCTATTCCGACGTTTGTGCCAAATCGTTTTCACCCTATATTTGGCCGGCCGGGCTCCATTGGGTGCTCGAACATTTCCCCGCGCACGCCGGGCCGTGGACAAACGACGAATTAGCAAACACGCCTAAAGTTATTATCGTCGGTCATAGCCTCGGAGGATGGGCTGCGCTCAGTGTGGCACGCAGCCTCAAGCGCAGGAATATTCCGGTTGAACTAACGATCCAAATCGATAGCGTCGGCCTCAACGACCATACTGTGCCGGCTAACGTTAGGGCCGCTGCAATCTTTCACGCCCGCGATATCTTGTTGTTCCTAACGACAAAATCGATCAAAACGCAGGATGCCAGCCGCACTAAGCTGGTCGATAACGTACTCGTGCCGCACGCCGGCCATGAGTCGGTGACGCGAGACCCGCGGATTCGTGCGCTTGTGCTGAGCACCGTGGACTCGCTTCGCGGACATTCCACACTATTGGACCACAGCACCGAATAGCCAATACCTTCCGTTTCTGAATCGCTAATTGTCAGCCATTTGTTTTCTCCTGCGAACATTGTGTTCTCATTTTGAGTGCTGGCCGATTGTGTCGGTTGAGCCCGGAAATCTCTATCGGCACAATCGCCTAGGCGATTGCGGATAAATGAGGTAGCTCTGAAAAAGGCCGCAGCGACTGGAAATGACGGGCCGAAGCGGAATCGAAGGGCTCCTTCCGAGTTCGCTATCTGGTTGGGCTCTGCGCGTGCACCAGTTCCGGCTCGTGAACGGCGGGACGATGAATTTCCTGTTCTGCCGTTGGCCGGGATTCAACTTCTGTCGGCCGCAGATGGATCGGTTTCTTGCTCTCCATCGAATCGTAAATCGCGCGGATGATCCGGACGTCCGCCAATCCTTCGCGGCCGGAGGGTTCCGGGTCCCGGTTGTTCAGAATACAATCCGAAAAATAAAGAAGCTCGGGAGCGAACTGGTCGGATTTTGGGAAAACGCTTTCGCGCGGGGCGCTGCCGTTCACGGAAACCGCCAGCCGCAAACCCTTGGAGAAATCGTAGGCGGGATCGGCGCGCAAGTTTCCCTTGGTGCCGACGACTTGAAATTCGGAGACGCTGGACGCTCCGAAGCTGCAAGTGAACGTCGCCAGGCGCGCCTCTGGAAAGCGGAGAACCGCCGTGACACTTTCTTCCACCTCGCGGAAGCGCTCATCTTCACTGGTGGCGCTGAATGCAAAAACTTCTTCGGGCTCGCCGCGGAACAGATAGCGGGCCGCGTTGATGCAGTAGATGCCCACATCCCAGACGGGGCCTCCGCCCAGGTCTTTGTTGAGGCGGATATTGCCGGCCGCGGTCTGCTGTGTGAACACGGAACTGAAGATTCGCGGCGTTCCGATCTTGCCGGAGCGAATGGCTTCGACAGCGCTCAGGTTGGCGCGCTCGAAGTGCAGCCGATAGGCAATCATCAGCTTGACGCCATTCTCTTCCGCCGCAGTGATCATTGCCTGGCATTCGGTTTCGTCCAGGGCCATCGGTTTTTCGCACAGCACGTGAATCCCGGCATTGGCCGCGGCCGCTGCGTACGCGTAATGCATCGAGTTGGGCAGAGCAATGTAAACAGCGTCGATTTCGCCGCTTTTCAGGCAGAGATCGAATTCCTCGTACGAATAAAATAACGGGACTTCGTACTTAGCGCAGAGCCGCCGCGCTTTCACCGGGTCTTCACTTACCAGTGCACAAACCTCGGAATTGCGTTTGGCATTGATGAAAGCAGGCAGGGTCGCGTCCTGGGAAATGTATCCGAGTCCCACCACTGCGTAACGGACCTTGCCTTTGTTTCTTTTTTGCCCCTTTGCGCTCCGATAGCCCCTGGCTTTCACCATACCCGCACCCCGCGCGAACCGCTGAATTTACTGACAACTGGCGAGTTTAACTGGGCGACAAAAAGCGGCAATCGAGGAAGCTTAGTACTTTGATATGGGTATCACCTTAGGAAATCTTGTTCTTCAATAATTTCCCTTACCGCAGTTACACGATCTTCCCTCGCGCCCTAGAGTGCCTGCCTGATTGTCGATCTGCCATCTTTACCCGATCCTACCCTCACGTCCGGCGATCCTGACGCAGTGTTCGACGATCCGGGTCGTCATACCGCATGGGTGCTGGTTGAACGGAAATTTCCAAAGGGCGCGAGTTCGTGAGCGTTCACAGAGTTCTGTTGCGACCGGGATTCATGCGCACATCGAATTTATATTTTATAGGAGGCCATCGTGGGAAAAGTGCATGCGTCGTACCGGCTCGAGCGGTGGGTGGTGGCGATTTTTTCGATTGTGGCGCTGGGACTATCGGGATGCGGTTCCGGTTCGTCTTCGCCCCATTCGACGGGAGGCGTGACCATTGCCTTTACCCAGGCCCCACCAACCACTCTCGCGGCCAACGCCACGGCCAGCATGTCCGCGACGGTTTCCAATGACACTGCGAATGCCGGCGTGGATTGGAGTTGCGCGCCCGCGGGATCTTGCGGATCCTTCAGTCCGGCGCACACGGCCAGCGGAGCTGCGACAACCTTCACCGCGCCTGCCTCCGCAGGAAGTGTGACGATCACGGCTGCCTCCACCACCAGCCACTCCACGACCGCCGTGGGCATGGTTTCCATTTCCGCGGCCACCTCTTCCATCGCCATCGCGTTTACCTCGCCGGCGCCCACCTCGGTGGTCGTTGGCGGCAGCACGACCCTGAACGCTACGGTCACCAATGACACCGCCAACGCCGGCGTCGACTGGACCTGCACGCCCACAGGGACCTGCGGAACGTTTACCCCAGCCCACACCGCTAGCGGCGCGAACACCACCTATACGGCACCTGGAGCCGCGGTGGCTGCCGTGGTTACGGCCAGCGCAACCAGCCATCCGGCGACAACTGCCACGGCAAATATCGCGGTTTCCGCCGCGAATGCAGCCGCACTTACCACCGGCTCTTATTCCTTCTACGTGGGCGGAGAAGACTCCAAGAAAGATACCTATGCGATTGCCGGGGCGTTCGTACTGGCGGCCAACGGAGTGGTGAGCGGAGGCGAGCAGGATTACGTCAGCTCCTCCGGCGGAGCCACCTCACCGCAGCCCAGCGGTGACGTCATTCTGAGCGGCACCCTCACGGTTGGCGCCAACGGCGTCGGAACGCTGACTCTGGTGACCAACAATGCCAGCGTGGGCGTTGCCGGCACCGAAACCTTTACTGTCAGTGAGGTGAACAGCAAGCATGCGGTGATTGGAGAATTCGACTCCAGCGCCACCTCCACGGGAAGCCTCGATCTGCAGACGCTGGTCACTCCCTCCACCTTGGCCGCTGTAAACGGGCCATTCGCGTTTACGGTCTCAGGCAAGAATGGAGCGGCGGTCGAAGTCTTTGGCGGCGTGTTCAGCTCCAACGGCGCGGGGGTTCTGACCATTTCCGACCTGGATTCGAACGAAGCGGGAACCATTAACCGCGGCGGCACCAACGTCGGGGCTTACACGGCGCCGGACGCGGCGGGCCGCGGAACGATGACCTTTGGCGGCAACCACTTTGTCTATTACCTGGTGAACGCCAAGGTGCTGCGGATCGTGGTGGTCGACGCAAACGAACCGGACCTTGGCAGCGCGTACACGGGCGTTTCCGGAATCACCAATGCATCCCTCAATTCTTCCTATGTATTTACGGACGCCAGCACGTTCGCCAGCGGATCGAAGTTCGCGGCGGCTGGCAAGCTGACATTGAACGGGAGCGGAAATGTCACGGCAGGCTTCGCCGATGTCGATGAAAATGGCACCTCGACGAGCACCGCCGTCACCGGGACGTATTCGGTCAACGCCAGCGGGTACGGCACGCTCACTCTGACTCCAGGCAATGCGCAGGACATCAGCGTCCTCGGCCTGTACCTCACTGATCCGACCATCAATCCCACCGATCCCAACAGCGCCGCGGATGCGGGCCTCGCTGGATTGCTGCTGGATCTTGATGCTGCCAAGCTCACGGGCGGCGGCTGGCTGATCGTTCCGGCCGCCGGCACGCCCACATTTACTTCGGGCAATTTCGTTATCGGCGGCCAGGCTTCCACCACCACCGCAAACGAACTGGACTCCGTAGGAGTCGTGGCCGTGAATGGAACGGCTCTGACCGGAGCGGTGAACGTGAATGACCTCTTCGCTACGGTTAACACCGGACAAAACAGTGCGGCAGCCATCAGCGGAACCCTGGTTCCTGATTCCGTGAACGCCGGACGTTTCACGATTTCCGTCGCTGAGACGCTCGGGGGCACGCCGCCCACGCTGAAATACGTGGTCTACCAGGCTAGCAACAGCCAGCTGGTTGTGGTCGAGGTTGATTCTTCCCAGTTCGCATCGGGGACGATACAAAAGCAGCAGTGATCCCGGCTGTTTCCGGGATTGGAGGCGAGGCGCGGCCGGACAACCGGCTGCGCCTCTTTTTTTTCAGCACGCTGAAAATTCTTCGCGCACCCGTCGCACGACGGAAACACCCTCCGGTAACGGAATGACGAATCACCGCTCCGAAAACGCCTGAACCCTGCAGCGGCTGAACCGGGCGAGCGGAATATCATGCGTTCGCCCGGGAAAATTACGAAACTTGACGCAGATTGGCGTGTGGCGAACCCTTTTCCCACGCGCGCGAAATTGTTCCGCTCGTACAGCATTTTCTGAGCATGGGTACAGAAGGCAATGGATTGATGAAACGGGTGCGCGGGAGTACGTTCGCCGATGCAGTGCGGCGATTTTAGTGCCGCAAACAGATTCAAGGATTCAGCCCGTCTTCCGCAGGTATGAATCTCAATCTCAAGCTGAGGTGAACGGTATCATGTCGGAAAACCCTCGAACCCCCCGCAAGGGACTCACGGCGCTCCAGAAGCAGCTCCACTCGCAGAGAAATGAATTGCGCCAACGCATCGACCGGCACCGCCTGGAAGTGGTAACGGACCGCGAACCGGATGATGAAATCGCGGCGGCCTGTGAGAACGTTTCGCGCGACATGATCGCCGCCACTCTCGAACGGGAACGGCGGACGCTGAACGAAATCGAGTCGGCCCTGGCGCGGATCAAGGAAGGAGAATATGGCGTGTGCGCGAGTTGCGGAGTGGCGATTCCCAAAGCGCGCCTGGAGGCTCTTCCGTGGGCGCGCGTGTGCGTGAATTGCGCGGAACGCTCCATGAATTCGATGGGCCTTCGCGCCGCATCGTGAGGGCAACCCGCGGCCTGGGTTGCGCGTCACACCGAATGGTTGCTAGGGCTACATTGTAAATAGTCGGTAAAATACATAAAATCCTGTATAGGACCTTACGAGCAGCTAGGTTAGAAGATGGGGTTGAGGGTATGGATGCAGGGCGGTTGGGTGAAGAGGTTGAGGTGTAGTTCGTCAATCGGCTCAGCGATTCAAACTCTATCGAAGTAAGACAAGGGGCAAAATGGGAACACTACGAATCATGATAGCTGACGATCACGACTTGGTGCGTCGGGGTCTCAAAATGCTCCTCGAATCCCACCCTGGCTGGAAAGTATGCGCCGAAGCGCACAGCGGGCGTGAGGCGGTGGCCATGGCCGAGGAGTTGCGCCCGGACATCGCCATCATGGATATCAGCATGCCGGAACTGAACGGCATCGAAGCGGCGCGCAAGATCAAGAAGCTCTCGCCCAATACGGAGATGCTGATTCTATCGATGCACCATACCGACCAACTGGTCCGGGAGATCATCGAAACGGGCGCCAAGGGTTACATCATCAAGTCTGACTCAGACCGCAGCCTGGTGGCGGCCGTGGAGGCTCTGGCAGTGCATAAGCCGTTCTTTACCGCCTGCGCCACGGAAATCATGCTGGAGAGCATTCGTACCCGCGGAACGACGCCGGTGAGCGAAATGCCGCAGACAGTGCGGGACCGCCTAACTCCGAGAGAGCGGGAGATCGTCCAGCTGCTTTCCGAGGGCAAGAGCAGCAAGGAAGTGGCCGTGATCCTCGGGATCAGTGTGAAGACTTCGGAAACCCACCGCGCAAACATCATGCGCAAGTTGGAAATCCACTCGGTCAGCCAGTTGGTACGCTACGCTGTACGCAACCAGATCGTCGAAGCGTAGGACGCACGGAAATCGGGGCCTCTCCTCTCCGGATCTCCCGGATGGCGAGGCCCCAAACCTTTTCCACACCTAAATTTTACCTGCGGGTGGAACGTTTACTCGGCGCCCTGTTTGGTGCCTGTTTGCGGGCACGGTAAGAGCTGTCTTATCATGCGACTAGATCGGGAGTGGTGTGGCTCGGTTCGTGCACTATGCAAGCTTTGAATGTGATTCTTGGGGGGCCCATGGAAAGCGGAAAGAGCAAGCAGCGAGCAATTGGCATCCTGGTGGTACTCGGCGCGATTCTGATGCTGGTCGCGGCCTGGAATCCGGAGGGCGATTCGAACTAGGAGAAATTCTCCGTGGTCTTGGAGTTTCGGAGGTGACTCCTTCCTGCCTCAGGTATTCAATTATCGAGGTTTCGGATCAGGTTTTTCAGGGCAGAAACCAACTCGCTTCCGACGGCAGACTTGGTAACAAAAGCCCGCGCTCCAGCCTCGAGCGCGGCGGAGCGAATCTGCGGGGAATCGTGCTGGGTGATAATTACAATCTGCGGCTCGGGCTTTTCCTTAACAATCAGCCGCGCGGCTTCCAAGCCGTTCAAACGGGGCATGCTGACGTCCAGCACGACGATGTCAGGCTTGAGCGACCGGCACTGCTCCACGGCGTCTATGCCGTCCACAGCCTCGCCGCAAATCTGCCATTCGGAAGAAGGCTCGAGTAACGCACGAAGCCCCCGCCGAAAGATCTCATGATCATCGACGATTAGTAGTCGCGCATTCTTCATCGCGGTTCGCTGTACCGGCGCATCTGCGAAAGTAGAGCACAAAACGGCAGCCCATTACCTCTCTTTGTCCAATCACGTGCACTTTAAAAGCCAACAGTGGAAAATCCGCGGGGAGCTTTGAGTGAAAATGCTACTGCATGCAGCCGCCTATAGACATACAGGTTTTCCCGTATTTCTGCCTTTTTTTCTACCCGCGGGAAACGACGCCGGCTGGAATGCCCTTTCAGAGGATACCGACGAACGTACGGCACCGTACGCTGGGGCACAGTCCTAGACGGGCGTCAATCGACTTCGTCTTGAGAGTCATGGTTGGCGCGGGCCACGATTTCTTGGGTAGGGGTGTGCGTTGCGAAAAATTGATTCCCGGATTGCTGTCCCAGCGTGGCGACCCTCAGCCGGGCGTTCTCCAGGCCAGTGATGCATTCGCGCCAAAGGAGGTCGCCATTGGGATGCACTTCGAAGATGTCGTACTCGCGATCCACGGTCCGAACCTCTCCGGCTGTCGGACCACCCAGGACAGCGGATACGATAGCATCGGCAGAATTAGCGTTCAAGAAAGAACGCGAGAGATAGCAGGTTCAGAGGGCGGCCGCGGTTTATCGTCCGGTTGCAAGTTCGATCGATTCGATTTCAATCGTCTGCGACCAGGAATCGTAAATTCCGGAAATCCTGACCTTCTGGCCCGCAAAGGGAACCGGCTTTTCTTGATTATTTAACTGGTAGACAGTTTTGGTGGAGGAATCGTAGAGGACGAACGAGGCGTCTTTCGCGCACTTCAGGGTGCACTCCCGGGCATCTTTAGCCTCCAACTTCCTCATGTTCGCTTCATGGCTGCCGGTCGTGGCGCATTTGCTGTCCATGATTTCGCCTACAAAACTGGCCATTTTGGGAGATCCAGATTGGCTCCAAAGCGCGGGCATTGAGACGGAGCGCGGACTGGCGACCAGGATCAAAATGATAAACCACTTTGGGCCTGCGGTTTTCATTGTGTCTCCTCGACCACGCCAAACTTCGCATCAGTATGCAGATTGGCGATGGTTTGGGTATCCGGCGAAGTGTGTAGCGCCGTCTGTTGGCCGGATACATAGTCCAGAGGATATCCACGCTAGCGGGTCCGTGTTAGCAAGAGACTGGCCCTCTCGCCCGGCCGTTCGCTGAAAGGGAGGATCTTGAGCAATGGCAAACACAATGAGAATTGCGTCGCAGTTCTTGCTGGCGGTTCTGGTGAGCGGAGTCAGCGGCTACGCGGTGCTGGCCCAGACCGGATACGGAGGCGGGGCAAATGCTCCGGAATCGAGAATCCGAACGGACGAAGAGTTTGTGAAGGACGCGGCATCCGGCGGCATGGCCGAAGTAAAACTGGGCCAGTTGGCCCGGGAGAAGGGAACTAACGACGCGGTAAAAGAGTTTGGCGCGCGGATGGTGAACGACCATAGCAAGGCCAGCGAGGATTTAAAGGCTGCGGCGGCGCAGTCCAGCATTACCGTGCCGGACAAAATGAGTGCCAAGGAAGAGGCCACATACAACCGCCTCGCCAAAATGTCCGGAGCGGCGTTCGATCGCGAATACGCCCGGGAAATGGTCACCGACCACGTCCATGATGTGGCGGAGTTCCGAAGGGAAGCGCTCGACAGCCGCAACCAGGCGGTGCAGAATTTCGCATCGCAAACGTTGCCCACCCTGCAGCAGCACTTGAAGGAGGCACGCGCGATGGAGAAGGCCGTCAACACGCGTGAATCCGCGAGCAGCAAGGCGGGCGGGGCGTATTAGCACCGGACTCTGCGGTAAAGGGATCCAAGAATTGACTTCGTTTGCGAATTGCCGAAAATCGGGCTGGAGGTGAAGAGCGATGATCAAAAAAGTGAAAGCCGGTTACAAAGTTGTTTCGGAAAAGGGCAAAAATCTGGGCGGTCCTTACAAGAGCAAGGAGGCGGCGGAAAAGCGCCTGCGGCAGGTGGAATATTTCAAGTACCGCAAGGGATGAAAAGCGCGCTTCACACGGCGCCAGTTGCGGCAGACCGATAGTCTCGATTCGCCAATCAATTTTCTCGGAAAAATACTACAGGGAGGCAACGCATGGCCGACCGAACGGAATTTCCCGAAAGCGATCCCCGCCATCATCCGGCGAACATCAAACGGATGCTGACCGAAACTCTGGAGCATGCCAGGCAGGACGTAGCCAAAGTCAGCGATCCCAAGGCGCAGGCTCTGTTTGAAACCACGGCCGAAGTGCTGGCAGGGCTGAAAAAGGCCTACGAGCATTTTGAGCAGGGCTCCGAGGGCGCCTGGAAAAAGTCAGCAACTTCGAGAGGATGATCCAACGTTGGCGGGCCCGCGGGACTAACGCCGCAAGAGACACAATTCACAGCGCAGCGGTTCAGCATGGCTGTGCACCAAGCCGCACGGGAGGCTGAATCAGGATGCAGCGCGCTTCTTTTTCTTTTTGGCAGCCGCGGCGGGTTTCGATGTTTTCGCCAGCGGTTTTGCCGCGCTCTGCGGGTCACCCGTCGAGGCTTTCTGAACGTCGCCTCCGCCTTCGCGGGCAATGTCCGCCAGTAGCTTACGACTCAGTGCCGAGCGCGGTTCTTCCGCGGCGATATCGATTTGCGACGCAAACTCGTCGCGATGCTTGATCAACAGCCAGGACTTGCCCTCCTTGCCGCCGAATCCGTGCGTCCGAACCAGAACCCAGGAACCTTTCAGCTTTTTCCCGCGAAGAGTGAATTTCAGATCGCCCTTCTCGAGCGCCGCATTGACGTCCGGGCTTTCCGGAACCCATTCGCCGGTGTCCCAGACCATCACCGTGCCTCCGCCATATTCACCCTCGGGGATTACGCCTTCAAAATTCCCATACTCGACGGGATGATCCTCCACCTGCATCGCCAATCGCTTGACGGAAGGATCGGGCGAGGGCCCCTTGGGCACGGCCCAGGAAAGCAGCACGCCGTTCCATTCCAGCCGGAAGTCATAGTGCAGCTGCGTGGCGCGATGCTTCTGAACCACATACATCAGCCGCTGCCTCGGCGCGGTCGGCGGATTTGGCTTGCCCGCCGGCTCCGGTGAGACTTTGAAATTTCGTTTCTCGCGATATGTTTTCAGTGACATTCGAGGCGCTCCGGGCGAAGAAAGGGAATTGGGCGTTCTCGAGGAATCTACACCAAAAGCCGCGCGCTTGGCGATGCCACGGCCGGGGCCATTGGATTCCGCCGCGACAGAAAGTCATTAAACCGCAGCGCCGAGGACTTTACCCTCCATGAAATGTTGTATGCCGGGCGCCGTTTTCCGCAGAATGCGGCCGTCGCATGCCCGATGCACCGTATATCTCTGCGTCGATTTCAGAACTACGCTGCGGCATAGGTGCGAAGGCGCTGCCGCGGACCGCATCGCGCGCGGATGACGACGCGGGTGAGACGCGGGTGAGACGTGGATGATAAGAGGAGTGAAAATCATGGCAGAGAAACGTTCATCTAGCCGCTTGAGCCACACTCTCGAACCGCTATGCACGCGACACGATCACGTCCTGGCATATGACGGCGATGGAATCAGCTGGAGGGACGGGCCGGACCGCCACAGCCCGCTGCAGACGGTCGATTCCTATCATTGCGGCTATTTCGGTTGCAGTGTTCGCTACCGGCCGAACGAGGGCTATTTCACAGTCGTCGACACTCCCGACCGCCCGCATTTTATCGAGGAGCCGGGAGCGAATGTTTTTCGGTGCCCGCATCACGGAACCTGGATGTACCGCAGCCGGGAGCAGGATGGCTCGCGCTGGAGATGCGGCGTCGAGGGATGTGATTACTATCACGACGAAAAACTTGCCATAGGAATGACGGGATAAAGGGATGGCCATCGCAATTGAAATGAGGCAAACGTCAGTGCTCAGGCCCACAGTTCGACCCAGTGCCTTCTGGCCGAAACGCCCATTTGCGTCCCGATCCAGCCGCAGGGGCAGCGGAGCGCAAAAGAACGAACGTCGGTTTCTTCAGGATTGCGCTCGCTGGTCGTCACCGCTGATGACACTGGATCACTGCAACGCGGACATTGGAAAAGGAGAATGTGCACGAACGAATCGGAAGATCGAATCATGAACGCCTCCCATCAAGTCCAGCCTACAAGCGGGAGCTCGCGTGTCCCATACCGCGTACGGGGAATCCCAGCCGAGGAAATGCTTTAGGAAAAAAGCTCTCCTGACAGGCAGTTCTTTCTTAGTAACGGAATCGTTAGCAAGCTGCGGGAATGAATCCGAAAAGAAAAAAGAAGAAGGCGATCGTGCAAAAAAGAAGAAAAGGCGCACAAATTACACGCACCAGGCACACGAAGTGTTTGCTGTAGTCGCGGGCCTGAAATGGCTGCGCCTGCAACGAATTAGGGTCAGCGGTGCGGTGGCCCCTGATTTGCAATATAAATAAGTCAGGTAAATTTCGCAGCGCGATCGTTCCACGGGCGTCGCGGGAAGAACATACGGCAACAAAAGGAATCTCAGATGACACCCTCCATCTTCATCGCCGGTCTGCAATCAATCTCGTCGTGGGTTATTTCGATAGTTGCTCTGGTAGCCGTGTTTGTATCCGTGATTGTGTTTCTGGTTCTGGTGGAACTTGTGTTTGAGCGCGGAGCGTTCGCCCAGGCCTACACGGTGAAGAGCAATTCCGGCGACGAATATCCTGCAAGCGTGTCTCACGCCGACGAGAATTAGCG
>Ga0070735_10000799_pt1 | contig 32045 bp, 32 predicted proteins | sample Coa_R1_FD_66443 | JGI IMG/M metagenome (GOLD analysis project Ga0070735, IMG submission 66443) | Surface soil microbial communities from Centralia Pennsylvania, which are recovering from an underground coalmine fire - Coalmine... | ecosystem: Environmental > Terrestrial > Soil > Unclassified ...
CGAAGTCGAAGATCTTCACCGCCCCGAGCCGGCTCAAGAGGACGTTGGCCGGTTTGATGTCCCGGTGGACGACTCCGCGCGCGTGCACATGGGCGAGCCCGCGGGCAACTGCTGCGCCGATGGCCGCGACGCAGTCGGGGGCGACGACGGGCCGCTTGCGCAGGAGCGTGGCGATGCTGAAGCCATCGACGAACTCCAGGACGAGGTGCATCCTCGCCTCGCTCTTGGCGAAGGCGTAGAGGAGACCGATGTTCGGGTGGGAGAGCTCTGCGAGGACGTGCGCTTCGCGTTCGAGCTGCGCGGCGAAGGGCGAGCTGGGCGTGATCGTTCCCCTCAGCACCTTGAGCGCGACGATGCGCCCGATGGACTCGTCGACGGCCTTGTAGACGCACGAGACCGACCCGGCGCCGAGCTCCTCGAGGACGCTAAAGCCGTCGACGGTAGGGGGATCCGTCACGCCGCCGCTCCGATTCTAACCGCGCAGTAGGAGGGAACGCCCGGTCATCTCGGGCGCCGGCTCGATCCCGAGGAGCTCGAGCATGGTCGGCGCGACGTCGCAGAGGCGTCCGCCCGGTCGGACTGAGACCGCGCGATCGGCATCGTTGACGTAGACGAAGGGGACGGGGTTGAGCGTATGCGCGGTGTGAGGCCGCCCCGTGGCCGGGTCCTTCATCAGCTCGCAATTGCCGTGATCAGCGGTGACCAGGACCGCGCCGTTCGACGCGCGCGCCGCGGCGACGATATCCCCGAGCGCGCGATCGACGGTCTCGACGGCGACGATCGCGGCCGGCAGGACCCCCGTGTGCCCCACCATGTCCGGATTCGCGAAGTTCACGAGGACGAAGTCATACTTCTTCGCGCGGATCGCGTCGGTGACGGCCGCGCCCACGGCGGGCGCCGACATCTCCGGTTTCTCGTCGTACGTGGCGACGTCTTTCGGAGACGCGACCATTTTTCGGTCCTCTCCGTCGAACGGTTCCTCGCGGCCGCCGTTGAAGAAGTACGTCACGTGGGCGTACTTCTCGGTCTCGGCGCACCGGAACTGCGTGAGTCCTGCCCGCGCGATGATCTCGGGAAAAATGTTGGGGAACGTCTCGCGAGCGAAGGCGACCGGCAACGCGAAGCGAGCGTCGTACGTGGTCATGCAGACATAGCGCGCTTCGAACGGCGGTCGTGAGTCCTTCCTCGGGAACCCGTCGAAGTCCTTCAACGCCAACCCGCGAGTGAGCTCGCGCGCCCGATCGGGCCGGAAGTTAAAATGCAGGGCCCCGTCCCCCGGAAGGACGCCGGCGTACTCGCCGACAACGAAGGGTTCGACGAATTCATCGGTCTTGCCCTGCGAGTAACTTCGCTCGATCCCTTCGAGGGGCGACCGTGCGCGCGGCGCGGCGCCTTCGACCGCTGCGCGATACGCCCGCTCGACCCGCTCCCATCGGTTATCGCGATCCATCCCCCAGTAGCGACCGGAGACGGTCCCGATCGCGCCGGCGCCAGCGAGCTTACGCTCGACTTGGGCGACGTAGCTCGGCGCAGTCCCGGGCTGCACGTCTCGCCCGTCGAGGAAGGCGTGCAAGACGGCGGGGACGCCGGACGCGCGAAGAAGGTCAATCAGCGCCAGCACGTGCTTCAGTGACGAGTGCACGCCTCCGTCGCTCAAGAGACCGAACAGGTGCAGTCGGCCCCGATGCTTGCGAACTCCGTCCACGAGGTCGCGGATGGCGACGTTCTGGGCAAGCGAGCCGTCGTACACGGCGTTGTCGATCCGCGAGATGTCCATCATCGCTATGCGTCCGGCGCCGAGGTTAAGGTGCCCGACCTCGCTGTTGCCCATTTGACCGGGGGGCAGACCCACGTCCGGTCCGCTCGTTCCGATGAGTCCGTGGGGGCACGAGCCAAGCAGAGAGGAAAACGTGGGCGTGTGCGCCAGGCGGACGGCGTTGTCCTCGGGTTCGCGACGTTCTCCGAAGCCGTCCAGGACGACGAGGACGAGCGGCCGCGGCCGAATCATCGAGGCACCATAGCATCACGGCTCGGAGCGGCGCACGCCGTGGTAAGGGATGGGCATGCCGTGGATGGAGGCTACGCTCAGGGGGCAGCGGGTCCTCGCTCGCGTCAAGGCGGACCGGACGCTCGACGTGCGCGGAGGGCGGGTCGAAATCCGCTATGGCCCCACGGCCGAGCGGGCCTATCACGCGGCGGCGCGAAACCTCGAGGTGGCCGAAGGGGGAGCCCTCCTCGACGACGCCGCGTGCGTCCCTGCGAGCGGCGGCCCGACGACGGCGGCGGCGCCCGCGCGACGCGCTCCGGAGACCGAGAGCGCGCCGGTGGGTGCATGGCTGGCGTACACGGATGGTGCGTGCTCGGGCAACCCGGGCCCCGCCGGGTGCGGGGTGGTGATCGTCGCGCCCGGCGGCAAGACACACGAAGGCCACGAGTACCTGGGCGAAGCCACCAACAACGTGGCCGAGCTCACGGCGATCCTCCGGGCCCTCGAGTGGATCCCCGGCGACGCGGGCGCCTTGGTCGTCTACACGGACAGCAAGTACGCGATCGGCGTCCTGCAGAAGGACTGGAAGGCCAAGGCCAATCAAGACCTCGTCGAGCGAACGAAGCAGCTCGTCAAGGCGCGACGCGCGCGGCTCGTCTACGTACCGGGCCATCAGGGCGTGCCGCTCAATGAGCTCGCGGACACCCTCGCGAGGGAGGCGGTCCAGACGCGGCGTTCGCAGAGGCCTTCCGACGTCAGTTCGGGTTCGAGCGCCCGGTGATTTCGCGCGCCCACGCGCGCGCCAGGTTGCAGTTGCCTGCGCTGGACCAGCCGGTCCCGTCGACGCGCGCGGGCCCCACCACGAAGACCAGATCGTCCCCGGAGCGGGCGACGCCGATCGGCCCGCGATCGCTCCGCTCGCGACAAAAGAAAGAACGTTCGGGCTTCTCCGTTGCGGTCGCAAGGCCGCGCGACACGGCGGCGAAAGCGCGGACGGCACCCGCATTCGCAGGGGTCGGGTCGAAGCGGAGACGCCAAGCGAAAGCGTGACGGTCGCCGCTGTACAACAGGACTTCGCGGTCACCGCCCCAACCGCGCGCGGTCTCGGCCGCCGCCTCCTGATCCATCCATTCCTCGAACGCGAGCCTGGTTCCGAGCTCTCCTTCGGAGTCCTCGTCGGCGACCGACCAACCCGCGCCCAGTGAGCGGTACGGCGGCGCGCCGACGGCCAGGGCCGCCTCGTGCGACAGCCACTTGTCCAGGTGCAGGATCTGCTCGGTCGTCGTCGGGGGGTCGTGCCACGCCTTGTTCACGGCCGGCCAGCCGCCGTGGCGCCGGAGCGCATGCACGAAGAGGGTGCCATACACGTACGGCGCGACGAGGGACGAGCGCATGAAGCGAGGCGCCTTGCTCACCGGCCCCTGGTTCATCCCCTCGCGGATTCGCTGCACGAAGGTCGCGTCCGGAACGTCGGGGGCGCGAACGCCGCGACCGGGAGCCTCCTCCTCGAACATGACGTCGAACATCGCGCTTGTCGCGTCTCCTTCGGCCAGAGCGCTGCTGGCCTCCGAACCGTCGCCCTCGCCGGGGCGATACTTCGACCGATCTTTGAGGTTCCAGTACTGGTCCTGAAGCGCGTGGACGAGCTCGTGCGCGAGGGTGGCGTCCGTTTCCTCGGCGGGAAGGTCATCGGCCATGTACATGGTTCCGTCCGCGGGCTCGTAGTAGCCCGCGAGCTGGTCCTCCAAGAGATCGTACTCGGCTGCCTCGTAGTCGTACGCCGTCGGAATGAAGCCGAGGAGCTGCAAGCCGAGGCCCTCGTTTCGTATGGCCTCGGCGGGGAGTTCTCGCTCGAGATGGTCGCGAACGCGGGCGATGAGCGCCGTACGACGTAGGATGACCCCCGGGACGTCGGTCTGAGCGCGCAGGCCGCGAACCACTTCGACCCGCGCGAGCATCTTCCGCGTTGAGGCGGACTCGCGCGATTCCCCTTGGCCTGCGACGGCGGGCGGCGGGAGAGCGGTCGAAGCTCCGCCGTCGGTGCGCGCCGAGGACGGAATCGACACGGCCGGCGTCGGAGCCGCGCTTGATCGGCACGCGACCGGAGCGAAGGTCGCGAGGACCGTCCACGCGAGCGCGGCGGTCCCGCGAGGGCGCCTCGTCATCCCCGAGGCTCCATCCCGCGTTCGCCCTCGCGGCGCAGGGAGGCGATGGCCTCCGCATAGTCAGGGCGGGTGAACACGGCACTCCCTGCGACGAGGACCCGCGCCCCCGCCTCGGTCACCCGCGCCGCGTTCTCGGGGGTGATTCCGCCGTCGATCTCGAGGAGGACGGGGCGCGCGGACCGATCAATCATCGCTCGGATCGCGCGAACCTTCGGTAAGACGTCGGCGATGAAGCTCTGGCCGCCGAAGCCTGGGTTGACGCTCATGACGAGGACGAGGTCCGCGAGCTCGATCGCGTAGCGGACGGTGTCTTCGCTCGTCGCCGGGTTGAGGACGACGCCGGGGCGAGCCCCGAGGTGCCGGACGAGCTCCAGCGTGCGATGCAAATGGACGCAAGCCTCCACGTGGACGCTGACGATGTTCGCTCCGGCGCGGACGAAGTCCTCGACGTAGCGTTCGGGCTCGACGATCATGAGGTGAACGTCCACGGGTAGCTTCGTCGCGGCGCGAATGGCCTTCACGACTGCCGGACCGATGGTGATGTTCGGTACGAACCGCCCATCCATGACGTCGACGTGTATCCAGTCGGCGCCTGCATCCTCGACCGCGCGCACCTCGGCGCCGAGCCGGCCGAAGTCGGCGGAGAGGATCGATGGTGCCACGACCAACGGATGGGACGCGATCTTCTGGCTCACTCGTGCCACTCGTGGCGGAACGCGGCGCCGTCGTCAAGCCCTGGCGTGGCTGTTGCGCTGACGCGGGAAACCGGGGACGCTAGGGTCGCCATGAACGTCCGACGCATCGCAAAGGCCGACTTCGATCGCGTCGTGGAGGTCATCGACCACTGGTGGGGTGGGCCGATCGGGACGTTTGCTCATCCGATTTTTTTCTACGAGCTCGGCCGTCAGGCTCTGGTGGTCGAAAAGGACTCGGAGATGATCGGGTTTCTTCTCGGTTTTCACGTTCCTGGCGACGAGGCGATGGAGTCGGCGCGCACGGGGTACGTTCACCTTGTCGGCATTCATCCCGACCATCGCCGCCGGGGTGTCGGGCGCCTTCTCTACGATCGCTTCACGCGCGAGAGCGAGGCGGTCCACTGCGTTCGATTGAAAGCGATCACGACGCTGGGCAACGAGGGGTCGATCCGCTTTCACATCGCGCTCGGTTGGGACATGAAGGAGGTCGACGACTACGCGGGGCCAGGTAGGCGCCGGATCGTCTTCACCAAGACGCTCGTCTAGCCAGCACGCTCGAGCGAAGCGGGAGAATGGAGGGACACTGCCTAGCGTGATGGGTCGACGACCCACCACACGAGGCCGGCTCGAGTGGCTCGCTTTGCAGAATCGCGTTCGCGGCGCGCGCTATAGTTCGCCACCACCATGATGCCGGACACACCGAAGTCGCAAGGCCGGGAAGCCCTCGACCTTCCTGTAACTAGCGCGACGCTGCGCGAGATCGCGCTTTTCGGCGCCCTGAACGACGAGGTCCTCAACGCCCTATCGCGAAATCTGAAGACCCTTCGCGCGAGCCCCGGAGACGCGATCTTTCGCGAGGGAGACGCAGGCGGCCGTGAGATGTACGTCGTTCTCGAGGGGGAGATGGAGGTGTCCAAACGGAGCCGACGCGGCCGCGATATGCGGGTCGCCCTCCTGGGCCCGACGGATTGCTTCGGTGAAATGTCCATGGTGGACATGCAGGCGAGATCCGCCACCGTCCGCGCCGTGGCCCCTTCGCGTTTGCTGCGCGTGACGAGCGAGGACATGGACAAGCTCTATCGGTCGGACCTCAAGTCCTATACGCTGATCATCCTGAACATCGCGCGCGATCTTTCGCGTCGACTCCGCGTGACCGACGGCCTTCTCGCGGATTTCGCGGCGAACGTCCTCGACGAGTACCTCGTGCCAAAGGGGGGGTGACCGGCAGCAGCCTGGCTACTCCTCGTGCGGGCTCACGTCGGCATCGGCGGCGCCGTCCGGTTGAGCGCCCTCACCCAGCTCCACATCCGACGCGTCGCCGGCATCCATTGCGCCTGCCTCCGACTCGGCGGGGGAGCTAGCCTCATCGAAACGAGCCGACGCGTCCGAAGGCGGGACTGCCGCGCTGCCCGACGAGCTGGCCCCGGTGGCTCCCGACGGCGATCCTCCCGACGAGCCCAGCGCGCCGTCTTCGCCCGCCCTGGATGCGGCGTCGCTGGCCGCGAGGTCGCCCGAGGAAGGGCAGTTGGACCCGCCGCAAGCTGCGTTTCCGCCACCGTTCGCGTGGCCGCTCCCCCCACCGGGGTTCGGCATGAGCTCGCCAAAGTCGCCGCCGCGTTGTTGGGGGGGCAAGGGGTGCGGGTTGAGGTCGCAAGCGGCGAGCAGAAAACAGCCCAGGAAGCCTGCGGCATTCCGGAGACGTCTGGCTGCAGACCGCATGGCCTTGCCGGAATATGCATGTCGGGTGCCTCAACTCCAAGTATCTGGAATCGCGACAGATTACACAATACCCACCGGCGAAGGCGACGCCCCTCGAGTCGCGCTCGGCGCACTCTGGCACAGGATGCACGGACTGCGTTGAGCGTGCTAGGTGCTGGCGATGCCGAGCGGGAGCGCGCCACCGCCGAACTTCACGCCACGCCTCCGGCGCACCCTCGAAGTGGTCTACGGGGTCGAGGGGGTGGTCGCGGCGCGGGTTTGGGAGATGCCGGGGCGCGTGGCCGTGGGGGTTCGGGGCGGCAACATCACGTCACCGGTGGAGCTGATCCGCCGGGTCGAGCTTGCTGTAGCTCCGCTGCGCGAACCGGGAGAGGCATGGGACTTCGGCATCCTCGGGGACGGCGACGATTGAATGCCATATCAACGCAGGGTGCCGACGCTTTCCGTCAGTTGGACACGAAGATCGCTTCGATCTCTGCCTTGACGTGATCTTCGGTTTGGTTCCGTGCGATCGCGATTTCCTTCACGATCAGGGACCGCGCGGTATCGAGCATTCGCCGCTCCCCGAAGCTCAGTTGCTTGTCCGTCTTGAGACGATACAAATCCCGCAGGACCTCAGCAACGTCGTAGATCGAGCCCGTCTTGATCTTGTCCATGAAACCGCGATAGCGCCGGTTCCACGTTTGGTTGTCGAAGGCGATCGTCCGCTCTCGCAAAATATCGAAGATCTCTCGAATCTCTTGCTCGCTGATGACTTGCCTGAGCCCGACCGCGCCGGCGTTGGCCACGGGCACCATGATCTTTCGATCCGTGTCCAGGATCCGCAAAACGTAGAACTTTTGCCTGCTGCCGGCGATGTCCTTCTCCTCGATGCGAATGACCTCCGCCACCCCTTGCGCGGGGTACACGGCCTTGTCACCCACCTTGAATTTGACGTCGGTAGCAGCTTGCATAGCGTCTCCTTTGCTGGTGCCCGCGAGCGAACTGGCACGGGACAAAAAAACGCCGGCAGGGTGATCTGCCGGGCCCGTGCGATGTACTACGCGCGCTAGGAACCCAAGGTCAGGAAAATAGGCACGTGCACTCTAATTTGGAGGCATCGCTTTGTCAACTAGACCTGGAGGGCGCGCAGTCTCGTCCTTTCAAGTCTTTGAAGAGCTCCAGCACGAGCCCCCATCGCACTCCCCGGTCGGAGATGCGGACGGAAGGCGCGTGCCAGAGCTCGAGGAGAGAAAGCGCAATGCACCCGCCCGCCACGATGACGTCCGCCCGTCCAGGATGCATACCAGGAATATTCCGTCTTTGCTGAAGATCAGCGGCAGCGAGGCGAGCGACCACGGCTCGCAGCTCGCCGACCGGTAGGACCAGCCCATGCATTCGAGCGCCATCGTAGGGAACGACCGATCGAGCGACCGCCGCGAGCGTCGTCAGGGTCCCCGCGACGCCTATGGGGGGGGTACCCGGATTCACGGCCGGCACTTGCGAGAAGGCCGCCAGGACCTGCTCTTGAATGTGCGCGAGATCCCGCGCCGCCGGGGGATCCGAGGTGACCCAACGTTCGGTCAATCGGACGCTTCCGACGTCATAGCTGGCGGAGAAAGACAGATTGACCCCACCCCCCCGACGTCCAATGACGACTTCGGTGCTCCCGCCCCCGATGTCGAACACCGCCTCCTCTGCGTTCCCCTCGTCGGGTAGGCCACTCAGGGCGCCCTCGAATGTAAGCCGCGCTTCGTCCAGACCAGCGAGAATTCTGGGCGGAACTCCGAATTCACGTGAGATTGCGGCTGCGAGCACGTCGCTCCCGGCCGCATCTCGCATTGCGCTCGTGCCGACGACGGCCACGCGTTCGACTCCACATCGGGATACGATGTCGGCGTAGTCCCGCAAACAAGCCTGAGTGCGCTCGAGCGCTGCCGGCGCAAAGCGGCGCGCTCGATCGACGCCTTCGCCCAGGCGAGTAATGGTGGCGCGCTCGGCAATCGCAACCGGCTGAGCGCCTTCCTCGTTCCCCTGCTCAGCGACGAGCAGGAGAACCGTGTTGGTTCCGACGTCGATCGCGGCGACCCGCATCGTGGTTGTCGCGTTGGAGCGCCGTGGCCCTAGTTCGCGAGGTCCTTGAGGTTCAGCATTTCCTCGACGTTCGGCTGAAGGACCAACTCGACCCGCCGGTTCTTCTGCTCCTCGTCGCGCGTCTGCTGCTGCGTTGTCCCGGCAATGGGATCCATCTGGCCGTACCCAGCAGCAGCAAGATGAAGGGGATCGAGCCCACCCCCAGTGGGAACGCCTCTGATCTCACCTTTGTCTGGAGCGACCAGGAACGTGAGGACCTGACGGGCACGCATCACGCTCAACCCCCAATTGTCGAAGTAGGTGCCCGCATAGGGCTCTTTGTCGGTGTGACCGGCTACCTCGAAGTTGCGGGTGCTCAAAGTAGCGTCTCCCTTGATTACATCGGCAACTTGCTTGAGGATCTTCTTTCCCTCGGGTTTCAGGGTGTCCTTGCCCGAATCGAACAGGATATCGCCGGGGAGTTGAATGACCATGCGATTGTTGCGAACGACTACCTTCAAACCGACCTTCGTCAGCTGGTCCAGGCGAGATTTGAGATCGCGGAAACGAGCCTTCATGTCGTCGAGCTGCTTCAGACGCGCCTCGTACTCGGACATGGCCTGACGAAGCTTTGATTTCTCTTCCTCGGAACGGGAAAGGCCAACACCGAGGTCCTTCAACTTAGCTTTCAGATCGTCGATTTGCTGTTGAGCATCTGCGTACTTTTGCTCGTCGTCGGAATGGCGCCTATTGGCGGCGTCAACTTCTGCCTTGAGTTTGGCAATGTCTCGCTGTGCTTGCTGCCACTCGTCTTCGCTGTGCCCACAGCCTGCCGCGGCGAAGCCGGCGACCATCACGAGCAACAACATTGCGCGCAGCCTCAACATGAACATCGGTGACCTCATTTGGGGCTCCCAAAAAGCGCGTCGACGCTATCGGACCGCCCGCAGCACGGTCAAGGCAAGCGCCTGAGCCCGAGCCGCAGGGAGGGGCGCCAGCGGAAGCCCCGCCTGCGACCGGCGAAGGAGGTCAACTTTTTTGATTGACAACTAACGTAGGTGACCATATACGTCATCTCAGAAACCATCCGAACCTAAGGAAGGAGGACGGAGATGGCTGCGAAGAAGGGCTCGAAGAAGGCCAAAAAGGGCGGGAAGAAGACGAAGACCACCAAGAAGGCCGCCAAGACCGCAAAGAGGCCTGCAAAACGAAAGGCTGCAAAGAAGCCAGCCAAGCGGGCAGCCGCCAGAAGGCCCGCGAAAAAGGCGGCGCCTCGGTCTGCGGCGAAGCCCACGGGGGCGGCGCCCAGAGCCGCCTCGAAGGCCACTCCGCCGGCCGGCGTTCCGTCAATGTTGGGCGGTGCTCCGACATCGAGCCACGGGCTCGACGACGGAGAAGAGTAAGCTTTTCTTGCGTTTGGTTCGGCTCGCACAGGGTCGATCCTAGCCCCGTGGTCACACTGGCGGGCTCCGACGGGACGGGCACCCTCCTGACAAGAGGGTGCCCGTCTCCATTTCTGTCGCTGGCGTTCCGTTGGAGTCGGCCCGGTCAGTCGCCGAGGTAGAGCTTGAGGCCGGCTGCCGCCGCCCGCCGATTGAATTGGACGCCGACGAGTTCGTCGCGTCGGCCGATGGCGTCGAAGAGATCCATCAGGAAGTTGTGAAAGCGGTCCGCTTCGTCGGCCGCACGCTCGAGGCGACCGGGGTCGAGCAGATCGGTGTCGCGAAGATTCATGATCGCCGCCAAGAAGGCATCCACCCTCGGGTAGTCGCCGGCGCGCAGCAGCGGGTAACCCATGGCACGGAAGTACGCCATGAACTCGCGAATGAACGCGAGAGGAGACCCGCCCGCCCAGAGTTCGTGACCTCGTAGGTCAAAGGACCGCGCCTTGTCCACAAAGGCGCGGACGATCTGAGCGAACATCCATACGTCCCTTCGGAGCCTTTCGCTCAAGGCGCGTCGTGCAGTGTCGTCGTCGAAGACCCCGCGTTCGTCTAGTGGCGTCCCGAGCGAACGCCCCAGAAACATGACGACGTTCTGCAACGCCGGGCGAAGGTTGGCCGTGATTCGCTGGACGGCTACACGTAGATCGTCGGTAGTCAGGATGAACTCCAGGCCTGGAAAGTCGCGCTCGAATGCGCGGCGCGTCTCGAGCCGGAGATTGGCGGCGACACACTCTAGAGTCGCCTTCACCTCGCGCAGGGAGTGCGCGTACGCCCGCATGCGCTCGTACTCTTGAGAGAGCTGCGCCGCCGGAGTGCGAAAGAGGTCGCTCGTAAGGCCTTCCGCAAGGAGAGACCCCGCTCGGCCGCGGAGATAGCCGGACAGAGCTCGCGCGTCCGAGCGCAGAACGCTGAGAACGAGGTACACGACCGCAAGGGATCTTCTCAGGGAGTCGCCCGCTTCGCGGGCGCCGGCCTCGGCGAGCGCGAGGTAGCGGAGCATCCGAAAGAGGGAGAGGACCGTAAGCGCAAGTAACCGACGGGCGCGTTGCCCGGGAACGGCGCGCATGAGATCCAACATCTGCCCGTTCGTGATGCGATCGAACTCGGGACGGAACTCCAGAGCGTGCAGCGGGTTGAAGTAAGCGTTCTGTGCCACCTCCCGCTGAGCGGCACCGAGCAGCGAGTAGAACAGACGAAACGGAACTCGCGTGAGGCGTGTAAGACCGGTCGTCACCTCGAGGAGATTCGTCATCGCGTGCCGCAGCAGAAACAGCGAGCCCGCCGGGGTTCCCGGCGCCGCCACCTCGCCAACGAGTCGAGTACGAGCGCGATCGTCCGGCAGGACGGTCTCCAGGTACCGCTGAAACACGAACGCCCTCTCTTGGTCACCGAGCAGGAGCCTTGACTTGTGAATGATCCGGCCGAGCGCCTCTCGCACAAGAACGGCGTGCTCCCGGAAGTCCTGGGCAACAACGGGCGTCTTGCGGGGCGGACCCGGGTGATTGCGCGGGTTCGCGAAGCAAGCCAGCCCCTTGAGCAGAATCTCCAGCTCGAAGAGATGCTCGACCTTGCGCTCCGTCGTAAGACCCGTGAGCCACTGCTCCCGCGCCTGGGCCTGCTCGCGGCGCAGCCCCCGCGTGTCTCGCAAAAGATCGTCGAGGACGTCCTCCTCTAACTGGGCGACGTCCATCTCCTTCAGCGCCACGCCCGGATGGTACGAGGATGCGGGTCGTCTTGGGAACGGCGCCGAGCCCTACATTGGCTCACCCGTCCAGCGTGGTCGCTGGCGCGTCCAAAAAAAAGCTTTGTGCCAAACGATCCGTGGCTAGTCTTGGCCCGTACTTGCACGGAAGCTCGGTACCTCGAGGGCCGAGCAAACAAAGACGCTCCCGGAGGAGGAGCGAGGAGACGCACTATGAACATCGCGAAGGCTCTGGCAATGTCGGCTGTTGCGGGGATGCTGGTCGGTGCAACTGCGGCGTGTGGTGGAGGCAATGCTGCGCAACCCGGCGCGACGGACCCGTCGGCCGCAGGGGGCAAGAGCTCCTGCAGCGCAAACGGTGGGGCTGCACCCGCGGGCAGTGCGGCGCCCGCCGGTGGCAAATCATCCTGTAGCGCTGCGGGCGGAACGGCTGCTCCGAAGTATTGAGGGTGGGGGTGAAACGCCAGGTTTGCCGTCGGGCAGGCCTGGCGTTTTTGCTTGGAAGTCCATGGACTATCGCGCGCGGCTGCGCATACCGGACCTCGGAGTCGGCGTAGGGTTCCGCGGGCCCCACGCGAGCACGATTCTCCGAGCACGGCCCGCCATGGGTTGGTTCGAGATCATCAGCGAGAACTTCTTCGCCGAGGGTGGCATCCAGCCGGCGCACCTTGAATCCCTGCGGTCTACCTACGGCGTGGTGCCCCACGGAGTCTCGCTGTCGATCGGCGGTGCGGACCCGCTCGACGAGGGCTACCTGGCTCGCCTCCGTACTTTGGTCCGTCGACTGGACGCCCCTTGGTTCTCCGACCACCTGTGCTGGACGGGATTCGGCGGCGTTGATCTGCATGACCTGCTGCCAATGCCCTACAATCGCGAGACGCTGGACCACGTCGTAGAGCGGGTGAAGCGCGCACAGGGAACGGTGGGCGCGCCACTGGCCCTGGAGAACGCGTCGTCCTACATGGAGTTTCGCCAGAGCTCGCTGCCCGAGCATTCGTTTCTAGCCGAAGTCGCGGAACGCGCGGACTGCGGCATCTTGCTCGACGTGAACAACGTCTTCGTCAGCGCGTATAACCACGGCTTCGACGCTCGGACCTACGTCGACGGGATCCCGCCGGACCGAGTGGTTCAGATCCATCTCGCGGGGCACGAGGACAAGGGACCGTATCTCCTCGATACGCACTCAGACCACGTCCGAGAGGAGGTTTGGGAACTCTATCGACGGGCGCTGCGCCGATGCGGAGCCGTCTCCACGCTGATCGAGTGGGACACGAACATTCCGACGTGGGAGACCTTGGAGGCGGAGGCCGCGTTGGCGAGGTCCGTGCGCCAAGAGGTGCTCGGAGGGGACATGGGCTCGCGAGGCGCAGTTTGACCGCTCGGGACTTACGTCACTTGCAGTCCATGCTGGCGCAGCTGATTGCGGGCCAGCAACCACGCGGAGAGCCAACCCGTGAAGGTGAGCTTGAGCGGCTCGTCAAGCCAAGCGCTCGTGGCATGGACCCGCAAGCCCGACTCGCCGTGTATCGAGAGCAATTCTGGACGCGGCACCTAGAGAACCTTCGGGACGATTTTCCGACCCTCATTTGGGCCATGGGGGGCTCCGCGCCCTTCCGGGCGTTCGCCACCGAGTACCTCATCGCCCGTCCACCGCGAGGTTGGGATCTTCAACGGCTGGGGGACAGGCTGCCCGAGCACCTGGCCGCGACGCCGCGATGGAACTCGGACCGCCTCGCGAAGGACGCGGCCCGCCTCGACTGGGCATTCATGGAGGCGTTCGATTGCGCCGACGCCGCCCCCGTCGACCCCACCGTACTGGCATCGATTCCTGAAGACGTATGGCCATCGGCCACGGTGACGCTTCACCCATCGCTTCGCCTTCTCGAGATGGATCATCCGGTGCACCTCGCGCGAAGCGAATTGAGCGAAGGCCGAACGCCCGAGCGACCCCCGATGCTACGGACGTTTGTCGCCGTTTGGCGCGACCGTTCATGTACCCGCCACGCGTGTCCTCTCGAGCCGGCCGCGTTCGCGATCCTAGCCGGCCTCAACGCAGGCCTCGGGCTAGGGGTGGCTTGCGAGTCCGCGATGCGACGGACGTCCCGCGAGTCCGTCGAGACGAGCGTGGGGGCGTGGTTCCAGGACTGGTCGGCGCGGGGTTGGATCAGCGCGGTGACGCCGCCGTCACACGACGACTAGGAACCCGCTCCGTCGTAGGACGTTGGCCCTCAGGGCATGTCCTACGGGCTCCTAGGGACTCCCTGATGGTTGACCGTGCCGGGGGTGAAAGTTGAACGGGTAGAATGCTTTCGTCTCGAATCCGCCGGCGCTCTCTGCGAACTTGAGCCGCCTGATGATGTCGGAGATGCAAGCACTGACGGTCGCTTCGGTGATCTGACTTCTAGACGTATCGATGCCCACCTGGGTCACTGACCCCTTCGGGTCGATGGTCCACTGAATGACCAGGTCTCCTTCGATCCCCGGATGGTCCTTCAGCGCTCGGTCGTAGCAGGCACGCGCCTCGTCCCGGTGGGCGACGACGATGGCGCGGATATCCTGCGGTCCCCGGCCTGGATCGTGTGAATGCACCCCCTTCGGGGCCGCGGCAGCGCCCGTGGCTTCGCTGGGCGGCGTTTCCGGCAGCTTCACCGCCGGGCCCGCGTCGCCCAAGGCCGTGGTCGTGGTGGGACCCTGCGAACCGGGCGGAGCCTCCCCATCCACCGCTACCCCCACGGCCGGGGCCCCCGGCTCCGCAGGAGCCGCGACCTTCGCTCCGTCGGACGTCGCTTGGCCGGCCCCGCACGCCGCCACGCTAAACGACACGACGATGTCTCGAACCCATCCCCATTGCATTCCTCTACGTTACCTCAGGCCGGCGGCTCGACGCAGCATGCTGCGCGTGCTTCGCTGGTAAAGCGGTGTCGTCTGCATCCGTTCCTCCCGACGAGCCCGACGCGATCGCCGAGCGAGAGGCTGTCGCCGCAGCCCCCCCGCGCGCCGAGAAGCTCGGACCTTACGAGCTGCTCCTCGAGCTTGCGTCCGGCGGAATGGCCACCGTTTTTCTCGGGCGTGCCACGGACAAGCGCCAAGGACCCCCGCTGGTCGCCATCAAACGGCCCCATCGTCACCTCTCGGCCGACAAGACCTTTCTCACGATGCTCGTGGACGAGGCGCGGCTCGCGTCGGCGATCCACCACCCGAACGTCGTGAAGGTGCGTGAGCTGGGCTTCGAGAGCGGAATGCCCTTCATCGTCATGGACTATGTCGAAGGCTCGTCCTTGGCCGAGCTTCGACGAGAACTCGGCGGCATGGGCCGCGCCATCGACGTGCGGATCGCCGTGCGTATCGTGCTCGACGCCCTCGCTGGGCTCCAGGCCGCGCACGAGCTTCGAGACGACGCCGGGAAGCCTCTGAACATCGTCCACCGGGACGTGTCGCCGCACAACATCCTCATCGCCTGCGACGGGCGCTCGCACATCACGGACTTTGGAATCGCCAAGGCCGAAGACCGCATTCAGACGACGCGGACCCACGAGGTCAAGGGAAAGCTCGCGTATCTTGCGCCGGAACGCATCGACAAGCGGCGCACCTGCACGGTCCAGAGCGACGTCTTCTCGATGGCCGTCGTTCTCTGGGAGTGCTTCGCGGGACGCCGACTCTTCCGCGGCGAGGAGGCGGTCGACGTCCTGCAAGAAGTCATGAGCGCGCCGATACCGACGCTCAAACAAATCGGTGCGTCGGTACCTGCCGCGTTGGACGACGTGATCGCTCAAGCCCTGTCCCGCGATCTGGAGACGCGCTTCTCGAGCGCCTCGGAGTTCGCAAGGGCTCTTCAGCGCGCGGCGAGTCCCGGGCACATCGGCCACCATGCCGACGTCGCGCGTCTCATGGAGGCCATGTTCGGCTCGCGAATGGCCCTGCGCCAAGAGCAGGTGCGCGCAGCGGTCGGAACCATGCATCTCGCGGACCTCTTGCGCGAGTCGGGCCTTCCTGCCCGCGATCGCGCTCCGACGGCGGACCCGCCCACTGGGCAAATGCTGGCGGACCTGGCTCCCCCCGCGCCCACCGGACGCTACGTGGTCCGAGCGGATCTTCGGGGCCGCGTCGCGCTGCTGCGCCGGCGAGGCGTCTCGTGGTGGTCGGTTGCCGCCTCGGCGATCGGGGTCGCCGTCGGCGCAGGGGCCACCCTCGCGATCGTCGCGCGCCACCCGAGGACCGCGCCGATCATGATGCGGACCGCGGAGCCCCCCTCGAGCGCCGCCGGCGACGCTCCGAGCGCGTCGTCGAGGCGGGTCGTCGTGCCGCTTCCGTTCCTATCGACTCACGTGACGTTCGACGAACAGGTTCGCGAGCCGCTGCCGCCGACTGACGTCATAGCCGTCGACGTCCCAAACGAGAGCGGCACGCGGCATCACGTGACCGCGATCGCGCTCGACGGCACACGAGCCGACGGCCACACGCGGGAAGAGGATGGCATCGCCCGCCCGGACGCAGACGGCTATGCCTTCACGGCCCCGCAGTCCACGGTCGACGACGTGCGCAGAGTCGGAACGGTGCGGATGCCGCGGCCCATCGGCACCGTCCACAACGGCTTCACCAAGCTCCGATGACGTCCTCAGCTAGCGGCCTTCAGAAACGGCTCCCACTCTTTGAACTTCCAGCCGCTGCCGAGGAGGATTTGGGCGGTCATCGTCCACTTCGGTCGATAGGGCCGCCGGGCGAGGCGCATGTTCGCCTCCTCGGGAGTCCGCCAGCCCTTCCGAAGGTTGCACGGCCGACACGCCGTTACGAGGTTCTCCCACGAGTCCATCCCGCCGCGCGATCGCGGAAGGACGTGATCGATGTTGAGCTCCTTGAGCGGCGGCCGCTTGCCGCAGTACTGGCACTGATGGGCGTCCCGGAACATGAGGTTGCGCCGCGTCAACCGGACCGTCACCCGGGGGGTTCGCTCGTACCGGAGCAGGTGGACGACCCTGGGGACACGCAGGGCGCCTCCGACGATGGGAATGTTGTCCCCATCGCTGCGTGCGGGTAGCTCGCGCCAGAGTTCGAAGTCGTACGAATCCCCGCCTTCGTCGAGCGCGAGCGCCACACCGCCGTAAAGCAAGACGATGGCCCTCTTGACGGTCGTCACCTGGACGGGAACGAGGTGGCGGTTCAGCACCAGGACTGGGAGCGAAAGGACGTCTGTCATCGTTCCGGTAAGGACCGCGCAGCGGCCTCGGCCCGCGTGGCGACCGGGCTGGGCCGGCAACGCGAAGTGTACACCGGGTGGACGGCGCTGACAGCCGATGGCCGTTGACCCCCTCGCCACAGGGACCTGCCGTTGACGAGCGTCGCCGCGGCGCTACGCTTCAGCCCACAGCCCATGGACGGCAAGCCGGATATCGCGGAGCCGACGCCGGACCGTCGCGGATCGGACGCTACGGGAGCTTCCCCACGGCGGTGGAAGGGCGTCGCCGTAGCCACCGGAATCGCCATGGCGGCTGCGGCGGTCGCCACCCTCGTGTTGACCGGGATGCAGGACAAGGCGATCTACTCCAAGCCCGTCGATCAGTTGTTGGCCCAGAAGGCCAAGTTCCTCGGACGCCCCGTGCGCGCGGAGGGGATCCTGGTCCACGGCTCCCTGGTCAAGCGCGAGCAGCCGTGCGAATACCGGTTCTCAATCGCCAGCGGCGGCAGCGAGCTGCCGGTCCGCTTCGCCCAATGCGTGATACCGGACACCTTCCGAGACGTTCAGGACATCGACGTGGGGGTGACGGTCGAGGGGGAGCTCCAGGCGAACGACTCCTTCGAGGCTACGAGCGTTCTCGCCAAGTGCCCGAGCAAGTACGAGATGAAGCAACGAAAGCAGCAGGGTGAGCAGATGCCGCACGGGCCGCTGGCCGTGGCGGACCCGCCGACGGAGCTCGAGTCCTCGCGTCGCTGAGCCGAGCTCCCACGGTGGAGCCGTCGGGACGCCACTTTGATGAACTCCCGAATCCCCTTGTGATACGGTCGAGCCTCGAGAACGATGCGATCGATCCGTAAGCCGCTCCTGGCTCTTTCGCTTTTGGCGTGCGTCGTGGCTGGGCCTGCGCTGGCCCAGCAGACCTCCGGTTACCCACCCCCTTGTGAGGCGTCGAAAGTCTCCAAAGGGGACGTCGATCGAGCTCACACCGTATTTCTGAGTGGAAAGCAATTTCTCGAAGAGTCGAACTACGACAAGGCGATCAGTTATTTCAAGGACGCGTACACCATTGATTGCAGCGTGCACGCCATTCTGCCGATCATCGCCACCGCGTACGAACGCAAGGGCGACAAGGCGGAGGCCGTCCGCGCACTCGAGGAGTATCTCAAGCGGGCGCCCAATGCGCCCGACCATGACGTCGTCGAGCGCCGAATCAAAAACCTGAACGATCAGCTGGCGCGAGAACAGCCGGCGGCACCAACCGCGACCTCGCCTCCGCCGGCGGCCACCGCCGCCCCGGCGCCCACGCCAACGAACACGACGCCGCCTGCTCCGCCGGAGGCGCCGACGGCGCAGGTTACCGCGTCGGCCGCGTCGCCTGGAGCCGAGGCTGGCGCGCCGTCGGAGCACACAGTAGGGCCCTGGGTTGTCGTCGGCGTCGGAGCGGTCGCCATCATCGGCGGAGCGGTGCTCGAAGGCATCGGTGCCGGGGACGTCTCGACCGCCCAGCAGGCGTGCCCCACTCGCCAGAGCTGCGCGAAGGACGTCGCGTCGCAGGGGAACGATGGCCGCTCGAAGCAGCTCTTGGGAGGCATCGTCATCGCCGCGGGTGCCGGAGCCCTCGCGGGGGGGCTGATCTGGCACTTCCTCGAAAAGCCCGCAGGCGCCCGGACTGCGCGGATCGCTCCGATGGTCGCCCCCGGCTACGCGGGCTTGAGCATCGACCAGGCGTTCTAGTCCGCACGCTCGAGCGATAGCGAGAGAACGGACGACACACCCAACCAATCCGCACGCTCGAGCGGAGCGAGAGAACGGACGAGGGATACACCCCACGCGTCTTGCGCTCCTCCGGATCGGCGCGATACCAATCGCGCGCCTCCAGCTCTGCGGTAGGGTAGCGGTCCGATGGGTTCGGGCGACGACGGCAGCGGCTTTTACGGGGTTACCCTGCTCCGGCGCGAAGACGCCGGCGGGGGGCTCTCACGAGTGACGATCGATCCGGGCGAGTCGCTCGCGCTCTCCTACACGGACCCCGGCCAGTACGTCGAAGTGCGAGCGGCAGGAGAAGCCGGGTACTTCGTTCTTGCGAGCGAACCTCGCACCCGCCCCTGGCAGCTCATCATGCGCGCCGGCGGCGGCGTATCGGATGTCCTTCTGGTCGCGTCGCCGGGCGATCCGCTCGACATCACGCGGGCCATCGGGAGCGGCTTTCCCCTGCGCGAGGCTCGCGGGCGGCACCTGATCGTCGCCGTCGGGGGCACGGGAGTCGCCGCGGCCCTTCCGATACTTCGCCACCGGATGCGCGACGGTGACGAGCGCCTGACGACGATTCTCATCGGCCTGCGCAACGAGGACGAGATCCCCATCCAAGGTGAACTCGAGGCGTGGGCCGGCGCAGGTGTGGATGTGGTCGTTTGCCTGTCGCAAGGTCCCCGTGCACCGGCAAGTGGCAAGGTGCGACTCGGTCGTGGCTACATTCAGGACATCCTACGTGAGCTTGCCGCGGCGGAACGCTATGCCCTTCGAGGCTCACTGGTGTTCGCCGTCGGCCCGACGTCGATGGTGACCTCGCTGCGAGACCTCGCGCCCGAGCTCGGCATCGCCGCGGGCGACGTGGTGACGAATCACTGAGCGAGCTTCCCTGCTGGCGATGCGAGGCGTATTCTGAATATCTATGTCCTCTGGCGTCCCGCCGATTTCGAGGGGCACATTGAGACAGGGCGGCAAGGAGGAACTCCGAGCGTCGGTCCTGAAGACGTACCTCCTCAGGATGCGCACGGAGAAGGGGGAGCGCGCGGTCCGTCAGCTCCTCGCGAGCGCGGGGATCGACCCCGGTGCGGTCGACAACGAGACCGGCTGGGTCAGTGAGATCGCGGCCAAGCGAGCGCTTCGCGCCATCGCCGAGCAACTCGGACGGGACGCCATCCGCCAACGCGGTGAGTGGGCGACCCACCCCGAGGCCCTCGGCGTCTTGGTAAGGATGCTTCGAGTCAGCGAAAGACCCTCGGACGCCTATCGGTACCTCGCGCAGAACGCGCGCGAGGTGACGCGCGTCGGTGCGTGGCAAATGGAAGAGGGCGAGAAAGGCACCGCGAGACGGCGGAACGGCGAAGTGGTCGTCATGACCTACCGGCCCCGCCGCGAAGGGGCCGACGAATCCGCGGAACGATTGGACAACGAAAGCGAGGAGCTCCTTTGCGATGCGCGAGCGGGCGAACTCGCGAGCGTGCCGCGCATATGGGGGCTGCCCGACGCCGAAGTGGCGCACGACACCTGCCTCGCGAAGGGCGCCGACGCTTGCGTTTATGCCGTGCGGTGGCGCAACCCACGTTCTCGCGAAGGAATCGTGGTGGGCCCGCTCGGCGGCGCGAGCGCGTGTGGATCTATCCTGGCGGCCGCGGGCGGCGCCCTTCCCGGTGCGCTGGCCGGGGGGCTCGGCCTGGCTCTGGGTGCCGGCGCGGGGCTCATGTGGGATCGAACACGCGAGGAGCGAGCGACGCGCACGTTCGAGCGAAACCGCATTGCCGCGCTCGAGCGCGGCCTCGAGTTGCGCGGTGAGCTCGGCGCCACCCCCGGGGAGCTGACGGGCACCGTGCTGGGAGGGAAGTATCGCATCGGCCGCAAGATTGGCTCGGGCGGAATCGGCGTCGTCTACGCGGCCGAGCACGTCACGCTCGGTCACGAGGTTGCCGTCAAGGTTCTCCGGGGCGCCGCCGCGCGGGATGGGGGCGAGATCGCGCGGCTTCGACGGGAGGCGTACATCCAGGTGCACGTCGAGCATCCGAACGTCGTCCGCGTGCTCGACCTCGATCAAATGCCGGACGGGAGCATCTACGTCGTCATGGAGCGCTTGGTCGGCCGATCGCTCGCCGACAAGCTCGCGCGAGAGGGGCTCCTCGCGCCGGGATACGCGACGCCGGTCTTCGTCCACGTTTGCCGGGGGCTCGACGCTGCCCACAAGAAGGGCGTCGTCCACAGAGACTTGAAGCCGGGCAACATCTTTCTGTGCGATGACGGCATCGCGAAGGTGCTCGACTTCGGAATGAGCAAGCTCGCGAGCGCCGAGTCCTTGACCCAGACGGGATACACGCTGGGTACGCCCGAGTACATGGCGCCGGAACAGTGCATCGGCGCGCAGGTCGAGCCTCGCACCGACATCTATGCGCTCGGCGTCATGATGTACGAGGCCCTCACCGGCGAGCTGCCGATCATCGCGCAGAGCCGGCGCGAGCTCTTGGATCTGCATCAGCGCCAGATCCCCGCGCCGATGCGGCAGCGCAGACCGGACCTTCCGATACCCGAGGATCTCGACGCGGCGGTCATGAAATGCCTGCGCAAGCGTCTCAACGAGCGCCCCAAGAGCGCGGCGCAGCTCGAGCAACTGCTTCTTGCCGTCCAGCTTCAGGGGGTGCCCGTCTCGTATCCGGCCGGGATGGCTCGGCGGATATCGAGCAAGGGAACCGACGGCGGGCCGAGGATCGTGCCGCGACCCGCAGGGGTGCAGGCTCCCGGCGAGCACGAACCGTGAGCGCGCTCATCCCCGAAAGAGCCACACCAGACCGGCGAGGCTGAGTGCCATCACCCCGAGCGCGGCGGCGACGGCAATCCTGTCGACGAGCGACCATGCCGCCCCGGGCTTGCCCTTCGCCGCGCCGCGAGCCGAAGACGCGACCTCCACCGCTACGCCGGCGGAATCGCTCTCCGATGCGGGCTCGCCGAGGGACGAGTCCCCCTGCGTCGCTGCTTCGGTCGGCACCGGCGAAGGGGCGGCTTCTTGCGGCGCGTCCACGACGCTGATTTCCTCATCGGGCCGTCCCTCGATGGCCGCCAATGCCTCCGCGAGCGGCTCCTGAAGCGCGAGCACCGTTCTGCCGATCCGGACCACCTGGCTGGACCGCCAGGGTGCGTCGGTGCCCGGTGCGTTGCGAATCTCTCCCACCCACGTTCCGTTCTTGGTGGCGAGATCGCGGATGAAGACGGCGCCACCCCGACGGACGGCGCAAAGGTGTTCGCGCGACACGTCGGCGTCGGCAAGCGCCAGATCGCAGTGGGGCCCGCGACCCACGATGTACTCGCGTCCCTCTTCTCCCAGCGGCAACGTGCGACCTTGATCGCGTCCTTCTACGACGCGGATCTTGACCGTGACATCCGAGCCGGCCGCGGCCAACGCGCGCGAAACCAACGCGAGGGCGAGCTCCTTCGTAGCGGCGGCGACGTCACGCGTCACCGCGGTATGTTCGATTCGAATCTCGAGCCGGAGCCGGCCGACGCGAACGACGTCCCCGTCACGCAGAATCCGCGACGTACGTGGCGCGACCGGCACGTCGCCCACGGAGGTCCCGTTCGTGCTCCCCTCGTCGAGGATGACGAAGTCGGCCCCTTGAGCGCAAACCGTCGCGTGCCTGTGGCTCACGCTCGGATCGGGGAGGCGGACGTCGCTGCCCGCGCCGCGGCCGATGACGACGCGCTGGGTACCGTCGAAGGTGAGGCGGGCGTCCTCGTCACCTGCCGATCGAACGATGACCGTGATCGGCATGCGTCTTCCTTCAGGACGGGGCGATGCTGCCGAGCATCGGGCGGAAATCCCCGGCCTTGCTCTCGATCCACGCGATCACGTCCTCGGCCACGTCCCGATCGACGTGTCGGCTCAGCTCCTGGATGCCGGTCGGGGACGTGACGTTGACCTCGGTCAAACGTCCGCCGATGAAGTCCAGACCCACGAAGATCAGCCCGTCCGCCACGAGACGCGGAGCCATCTCCGCGATGACCGCGCGCTCCTCGCGCGTCACCTCACACGGTTCGACGCGCCCGCCGGCGTGGATGTTCGAGCGCACGTCGTCCGGCCGGGCGATGCGATTGATGGCCCCGAGAACCTTCCCGTCGAGCAAGAGCACGCGCTTGTCCCCGGCCCGCACCGCCGGCACGTACTCCTGGACGAGAGAGTATTGCGTCCCCTCACGCGTCATCAAATCCACGATCGACCTCGTGTTGCGGTCGCCCTTCGAGACGACCATGACGCCCGAACCACCGGCGCCGTCGAGGGGTTTGATGACCGCCGTGCCCAGATCGCCGATGAACTGGTGGACACGATCGCGATCGCTCGTCACGAGCGTACGCGGCATGTGTCGGGCGAAGTGCAACGCATAGAGCTTCTCGTTGGCATCGCGCAGGCCGCGCGGATCGTTCACGAGGAGCGCTCGTCCGCGCACGCTCTCGAGCATCAATGTGACGTAGAGATACTCCGCGTCGAACGGCGGGTCCTTTCGAATCAAGACGCACTCGCAGTCCGCGAGCCGGACGTCCTCGGACTCGGCCAGGGTGAAGTGTGGCGGCGAATCGCTAACGTGCAGACGCCGCACCCGCGCCCATGCGTCGCCATCCTTCAGGAACACGTCGCGCGCGAGGCAATGCAGCGACTGATGCCCGCGGCGCTGGCCTGCGCGCTGCAGGGCGAACGTCGTGTCGCGATCGGGCAGAACCCGCGCCATCGGGTCCATGACGTAGACGAAGCGCATGCGCGCTGGAGCATAGCCCAAACCCGCGCTCCGGCAGGCGACCCGGCGCCCCGCTTGCGTCAGCGGTCGTCGTAGACCATCGCCGCGAGCTGAGCGCTCCGCTCCGGGTCCAAATCGGTCGCCAGCAGATAGCCTACACCCGCGCGTTGCGTCGCGGCCACCGAGTATCCCTTCTCGCGACCCACCCGAACCTCCGCGGTACCGACGGCACGCGGGGCGAGGTTCTTCGCGCCGACGTGAAGCTTCTCCGCGTCGTAGACGTAGACGCTGACCCTTCGCGCGGCGTCGCCGGTCCCGATCACGTATTGCAGCATCGCAGCACGCTGGGACCGCAATGGAACGATCCGGCCCCCAACGAGACGAGCACCCCCCCGCTCGAAGTTCGCCGGCTGGACGGGTACGCCCACGTACCTCTCTAGACCACGAACCGCCTGCGCATTCGTTGCCTCCGGCGGGAGCGGCTGCGAATGCTCCGCGACCAACTCCTCGAGCAGGTCACCCCCCAGGTCGGCTTGTTGGAGAAGGGGGGTCCCCGAGGGAAGGCCGCGCTGCGTCGCCGTACCCCACACCAATGCGATGGCGGCCGCGGTGGCCAAGGGGACCATCGTCCGCCACGAAGACGACCCGGAGGCCGAATCGCCCTCCGACCCTGCATCGCCCGGCCAGTCGCTTCGGCCGCGTTCCGCGGTCATCGCGTTGGCGATCCGATCCCGCAACCCTCCCGGCGCCGGCGCGCGAACGACCTTCTTGATCGAGCCCCGCATGGCCCGCAGCAGCTGGACCTCTTCACGGCACGTCGCGCACCCGCGCAGGTGCTCGTCAATCTCGACGAGCCTGGACGCCTCGAGCTCCCCGTCCAAAAAGGACCCGAGCGCCCGAGCGCGACCTCGACACTCGTGTGTCATGCAACGCCCCTCCGCCGCGCGCGATAGTCAGCCAGGTTCGTCGTCGGCTGGACCGCGCCGGCGGCCCGTTCCTGGTCCCCGACGCGATCCTCGCCGCGGACGATCCCCAGCGCGAGGGCATGGTTATACAAGGCACCTTGCAGCAGTTTTCGCCCGCGGTGCAGCCGGCTCATGACCGTGCCGATCGGGCACCCCATGATTTGAGCGATCTCCTCGTAGGAGAACTCCTCGACGTCGCACAGGACGACCGCCAGGCGAAACTCCGTCGGGAGCGTGTCGAGAGCGCGTCCAATCTCTGCCTCGACCAGGGGCATCAGGGCGAGGGTCTCGGGGTCGCGCAGCTGCCGCATCGTGTTGGCGCTCACCCACCCGTCGGCGAGTGGATCCGCGTCCGGACCGTCGAGAACCGAGCGTTCGAGCCCGCCGCGCCGGTACTTGTTGATGAACGTGTTCGTGAGGATGCGAAAGAGCCACGCCTTCAAGTTCGTTCCGGCGTTGAACTGGTCGCGCGCGCGCATCGCCTTGACGAACGCGTCCTGGACCAAGTCCTCGGCTTCCGTCGGGTTTCGCGTGAGCTTGCACGCCACGCCGTACATGGCGTCAAGGTGAGTCAAGGCTTCTTCGGCGAAGGGGTCGTTCTTGACCGAGCTGGGGCGGGGCATGACGGTCTTTGAGGCCTTTCTACCTCGAACAACCTAAGCCGCGACCTATTCCGGCGCACCCCCCCCGGGGGCTCAGTTTCCGTCCGGCGGCCCGCCCTTCATGCGCCGCTCGAGCTCCTCTATACGTTCGTTCAGTCTCCGTACCTCTTGCTGGAGCTGCTGGAGGGGTCGGAACGTCGCCAGGATGCCTTTGATCTGTTCGTCGAGCTGGTGCTGTACCTCGCCGAACTTTTCCTTTGCCTGATCGACCAGCGTTTTTTCTTTGGACATCTCGACGGGCACCGGCTTGAGCTCTCGACCGACCGGCGCCGGCTCCTCCTTCTCGTCTCCTGCTTTGGCTCCGCCTGGGATGAGGCGCCCGATCGGACCGTCCCTCAAGTCGGCGAGCACTTTCTCGGTGCGGGCATGAATCAGCTCCTTGAGCGTCTGCAGCGGAACACTGCGCGAGTGGGCCTTTTGCTCCTCGTAAATGATCTGAGCGAGGGTGACCTCGGTGAGGTCATCCTTCGTATTGTTGTCGATGATCTGCACTTCCTCGCCCCCCCGCACCATCTCCGCGATCTGGAGGAGGGTCACGTACCGGCTGTCCTTGGTGTCGTAGAGCTTGCGGTTCGAGTAGCGCTTGATCAGCCGGCGAGGGCGTTCGGCCGGCGCGGGAGACGGAGCGGATGTCTCGGGCTTCGGGTCCAAGATCGTTCTCCTCGTGGGCCCGCAGACCGCGTGCACCACCGTCTAACGATACATTAAGGCGCGGAGGCAAACGTGGACAACCCGCGCGGAGATGGGGCCGCTTCTTCCGACCCGCGCCTTCACCCGGGGCCGGCCGCCTCGTGTGACCAGGGCCCCGTGCTCGCCTTGGAGGGCGTGTCGGCGCGATACCCTCACGCCGCGGGACCGGCCCTCTCGGGTGCGCATCTGTACGTTGGAGCGGGCGACGTCGTCGCGCTGATCGGGGCCAACGGCGCCGGCAAGTCCACGCTCCTTCGCGTCGCCGCCGGTCTGCTCGAGCCGAGCGGCGGGGTGGCGCGGGTCTGCGGGCTCGATCTGCGCGGCGCCGATCGAAGAGAAGTGGCACGGCTCGTCGGGTTCGTGCCCCAGAGTGAGCTCGTCCCCTGGGGCTTCCGCGTGCGCGAGGCGGTGGCCATGGGCCGCGCCCCGCATCAGGCGTCGTGGATGAGACAGAGCGCGAAAGATCGCGACGCGGTCGAGCGCGCGCTCGTCCGGTGCGATCTGCTCGGCCTCGCGGACCGGGCCGTCGAGACGCTGAGCGGGGGCGAACAGCGCCGCGTCTCGATCGCGCGGGCCGTCGCCCAAAGCCCGAGGCTCTTGCTCCTCGACGAGCCCGGCGCTTTCCTCGACGTTCGTCATCGGCTCGACCTACATCAGCTCCTCGCCGAAGTTGCCTCCTCCGACCGGATCGCCGTGGTGGTGGCGACACACGACCTCGACGCTGCGGCGCGCTTCGCCTCGACCATCGTCCTCCTCCGCGGCGGGGTGCTGACAGCCATGGGCCCCCCCGCGGAGGTGTTGACGCCCGAGCAGCTCCGGGGCGCGCTGGACGCCGAGATCGCCGTGGGCCTGCACGCTCCGAGCGGCAGGCGCTACTTCGTGCCGCTCTGAGGCCGTGATACGAGTCGACCCGAGCGCGTCACGGACGCGATCGAGAGCGTAACGGGGTGGCGCGAGAGCCTCTCGATCGAGATCCAGAGCTCAGAGAGCCGCTCGCACGAGGCGATCGAGCTCGGCGTCGTCGGTCATCCCGTTGCGGACGGCGACCACCTTGCCGGTTCTCGAGACGACGACGAGCGTCGGAAGGCTGTCGACGTCGTATCGCCGCGATGCTTCGCCCGTCTCGTCGCGAACGATGGGGTAGCTCAGCCCGTGGCGACGCGCGAACTCGCGCGGGTCGCCCTGAGTCGGAGTGTCGGTATTCACGCCCACGACCACGACGTCCCGATCGCGCCACCGCCGCGCGAGGCCGTCGACGATCGGCGCCTCCGCTCGGCACGGTCCGCACCACGTGGCCCAGAAGTCCAAGACGACCGCACGACCCCGGAGGCTCGCCATCGTCAGTGTCGCTCCATCCCCGCCGACCGAGCCCCCGTTGGCAACGATGGGCAGACTGAACTCCGGGGCGTCCCGATCGGCCGCCACCGTGGTCTGGCCGGAAATCAGCCGAGGCAGCAGGGCCAATCCGGCGCAAAGCACCAGGACGATCGCGAACGCACCGAGTCCCCCGTCGAGCGCCGATGTCCTTTCAGCGTCCATCGCCAGCGATTCTCGATAGCACGCGCGCCGCCTCACCCCACCGTGCGCGTGGACGGCCTGGATTCGGGGGCGAGGGTGCCCCCTTCACCGCCGAGCGCCACCGCGATAGCGAGCGAGTGCGGAAGAGGCAGCGAGACCGAAAATGCGGCTCCGCCGAGCCGCGCGCTGGCGCCCACCGAGATGGCCCCGTTGTGCTCGACGACCACCTTCTTGACGATCGCGAGCCCCAGGCCGGTCCCTTCCGCCTTCGTGGTGAAGTACGGATCGAACACCCGCTCGCGAAGGGCCTCCGGCACGCCGGGACCGTCGTCCTCGACGAGGATGGTCACGCTCTCCGTCGAGCGCGACGCGCTCACGACCACGTGACCGCGCGGTCGACCTTCGGACTCCGGTCGAGCGCTTCGAATCGACTCGGCGGCGTTTCGAACCAGGTTGACCAGGACCCGACGGAGCATCTGCCGATCGATCGCCACGGGCAGCGACTCGGTCGGGACTTCCCACCGAACGTCGACCTCACGCCCCAGGCGGACATCCTCGGCGCCTTCGTCGCCGACGTCGGCCCCCAGATGGACGAGCTGCTCCGAACACTCGACCAGAAAGTCCCGGAGGCTCGCCTCCTTCAGCTCGGCCCGCGGCAGACGAGCGAAGCTCGAGAAGTTGCCGACGAGGCGTCGCAGGGTGCCCACTTCTTCCTCGACGATTTCGAGGGTCGTATCGAGAAGCCCTCGAAACTTGGCGTCTTGCCCGGGGTACTTGCGATGGCATTCCTGGACGGCCAGCTGGATCGGAGTGAGCGGGTTCTTGATCTCGTGGGCCAGGCGCTGCGCCATCTCCTGCCACGCCCCGATGCGCTGGAGATACTCGATACGAGCTCGCGATTGCTGCATCTCCCCGAGCATGCGGTTGAAGACGCGCGCCAGCTCGGTCAGCTCGTCCGACCCCGTGACGGGCACTCGCACCTGAAGATTGCCCGCCGCGACCTCGTTGATGGCGTTGGCCAAGCGGTTGATTCGGCGGGTCGTCCCGCGGGCCAGGATGAAACCGAGAACGACCGTCGCCACGACGGTGATGCCGAGCAGGACGGCGAACGCCTCGAAATACGGCGCGTAGACGCGCGCCCGATCCTTCTCGAGCTGGGAGTACGTGTCGTGAATCGCGCCAGCTCGCTCCAGGTCACGCTCGAACCTGCGGTCGAAGGCGAACGTCGCGACGAGAGTCGGTTGACCGGCGCCGTCGCCCAGCGCGCGGCGGACCTCGAGCCTGCGCTCCGCCGCGTCGTCCAACGGCCGCCCCCGATCGCGGGCGGCCAGGGGACGGCCCGATCCATCCTCGACGGCCAGCGATACGAGCTGAGGGAATCGGGGCAGCATGTCGTCGACGGCACGCGCGCACGCGCCCGAGTCGTCGCGTTGCGACGCCTCGCGCAGCACCTCGTCGCTCGCCATCGCGTCGGCCTGGTGCTTCATGTCGTCTTTGACGCTGCGGACGTACGTCTTGTAGAGCTCGATGCCCCGCTCGAGCTCTTGATTCACCTCGGGGCGGAGCCACACCGACGACGCATAGTCGAGCAGCGAGTACGCGAGGAACATCGCGCTCGCGAGCGGCAGCAGGGCCGTCACGAGAATGACGATGGCAAGGCGGTGTTCGGTCTTGCCGAGCATCTACGGGCCCGGCAAGCATAGCCTCAGCCGGGGGGTTCCCGCCGCCTCGTCGCCGCCACGTGCGCGTCCAGAAGGTCCATGTCCCGTCGCAGCTCCTCGACCATGCGCGCCGAACGATCGACGATCTTCTCGCCGTGGCCTCTTACGGTCTCTGCCCATTTGCGGACGTCTTCGAGGTACGTGATCTGTTTTTCGACGCTCCGCGCAGCGCGCTCGATCTCGGCGAGCGCGGCGAGCGACTCTCGGTCGTCCCGGCGCTCTCGGACGGTCAGCGCCCGGGCCAGGCTGTAGGCGGCGCGCATGACTACGTCGCTCGCAGGGTCCTCCTGATCCCACGCGAGGAGGATGTCGCTCCCATGGCGCTGCAGCAATTCGAGGCCCTCGGGGGCGGTCCGCCGCGAGAAGACGAAGACCCCCACCTGCGCCTGCCGGTTGCGCCGGGCTTCGCCGATTTCGTCGAGGGCCGCTCGCAGCGAGCAGCCGCTCTTGTCCTTGGCCTCCCACACCACGCGCGCGTGCGCCGCCGCCGAGTCCGACCCGAGCTCGACGACGTAGTCGCCGATCTTGCAGTTCTTGATGAGCCCCGTCGTGTCCCCCGTGGCCTCGTAGAGATCCCCCAAGCGTTGCGCTTCATCGGCGAGCAAGGCGCCGACATGCTCCTCGAAATCGACGCCGCGGCGGGGAGCTCGGACCTCCTCCCGTCGCCTCGTATCGAGCCTCGCCAGCGCCTCGCGAACTTGACTTTGGAATTCGCCGCTGTCCTTCACGAGACGCTCCACCGCAGCGAAGAGCTCCCGCCTCAGCCGTGACAGCGGGGACGTGTCGTCGTCCAGCGTGAGCGTCTTCTCGATCTGGACGCTTGTCGCCTCGAGCATCTTGGAGAGGCGGCTCATCGCCGACCCCTCGTCGTCCATCGAGAACTCGCCAACCAGACGCGAGAGGGCGGAGTCCTTCCGATCGAGCGAGAACTCTCGCAGGATCAGTTGTCGTTGACCTTCCAGAGCTTGCTCGATGGTCGTCGTCAGCTGGCCGCGCAGACCGGTCGCCTCCGTTGGAGAGAGCATCTTGAAGAGGGGGCTCGCCTCTCCGAGGTGGGCAGCCAGCGATCGCGCGAGGATCGAGTCATTTTGGCCGACGTGCGCGTCGAGCAGGCGCTCGAGCTCGCCGTCGGCGCTCACGAGAGTCTGGAGCCGCTGCGGGAGCGCGCCGCTTTGCGGGTCGAGGTACTGCGAGAGCGCCGAGGACACTCGCTCGGTCATTTCGGCGACGCGAGCCGACAAGAGCTCGCGAACCTCCGCGATGAGCGCGTTGCCCGCCTCGCGCACCGACACCGCGTCGATCTGGCCGCTCGCCGTCCGGAGCGCCAAGACGCCGATGCGTAGGGCCGCGAGGGCGTAGCGGGTGCGCTCGTCTCCGTCGCGTCGTCCAAGCTCCGCCAGGACGTCCGGGTCGCTTACGTCGAGAGACAGAGGGAGGTGGTTGGCCTTGCCGCGTAGCCGAGCCGGCTCGATCGGTGTCACCGAACCCATCGCCCAGGCGGTCTGCTCCATGGGAGCCTCCTGCTCGAATGTTTAGCACACGCCCTTCGGGCTGTCGTCGGAACTCTCGCTTCGCGCCAGCCTGCGGCCCCCCTCGAGCGACAAAAAAGCCGCGGCTCTTGCCGTCTCTTATCGGGCGCCTCGGAGGCGCTCTTCAACCCCGCTGAACCGAGAGGTCTGACGTGCCACCGCACGCCCGAGCAGGTCCGAGGCCCCCACCAGGAGAACGGACCGTCGAGCCCGGGTCACGGCCGTGTACAGGAGATCGCGACGCAAGAGGGGTATGTCCTCGTCGGGGAGGACGACGACCACGTGGTCGAACTCCGACCCTTGCGCCTTGTGCACGGTGAGGGCGAACGCGGGCGCCAGATCGTGCAAGTCGTCGAGGCCCACCGGAAGGGAGAGAGAATCGCCCTGCGGGAAAACGGCCATCGGGCGGGCGCCTCCGCCGTCCTGCGGATCGACGCGTACGACGACCCCTTGATCCCCGTTGTACAGCCCCCGTCCGTAGTCGTTGCGCTGCACGAGGATCGGCGCCCCGTCGGGCCACGCTTGCGACGAGCGAGTCGGCGCCTCTGCGCGGAGCAGCTCGATCATTCTTTCGTTGACGGCGTCCGCGCCCGTAGGCCGGGAGGACCCCCGCGTCACGCAGACGATCCGCGTGCGCGTGTGGTGGGCACAGAGCGCGGAGAGGTCCGCCTCGTCCTCCCCCCCGAACACCCCGTCGTGGCATCGGTACGTCCGCGAAGCGCGCCTCCAGAAGCCTTCGCCAGCCGACGCAAACTCGCGCCACCACCGGTCGAGCAGCGTTTGACCGCAGCGCGACCACGGCTCGGCCAGGTGCTCCACTCCCTCGAACGTCACCTCGTCGACGGCGCGCCGCACGGACACGGCCGCGGTGAAGCGTGCACCCATGACTCCGCCGTTGATTGCCTCCGCCACCGCGACGATCCTGCGCGCGCCGTCGTCGTGCGCGACGCGCAGATTCGCTCCCAAACGCACCGCCCCGAGCGCCGCGCAGAGGTCGCGGAACACCGTGCCGGCTTCGACCGACGGGAGCTGGTCCGCATCGCCGAAGAGCACCAGGCGCGCGTCGTCGCGCAACGCGCGAAACAGCCGCTCCATCAACGCGAGATCGATCATCGAGGCCTCGTCCACGATGACGACGCGATACGGCATCGGGTCGTTCTCGTGATGGGCGAAGCGGCCGCGAGCCGGAGACCAGCCGAGCAGCCGGTGGAGGGTCTGCGGAACCGGCGCGATGTCCCCGAGCCCCGCGTCGGCGATGTCTCGCGCAGGCGCCGCCAGCGCGCGCGCGATTCCATCGGCCAGGCGTTTCGCGGCCTTCCCGGTCGGCGCGGCGACGGCGACGGCGTCCATGGGTACGCCCATCCAAGCGAGCGCACGAAACAGACCCACCGCGGTCGTCGTCTTTCCCGTGCCCGGACCGCCCGTCACCATGGACAGACCCGCGCTCAAGGCCTCGCGGACCGCGCGCTTCTGGTCCTGGGTGAGCTCCGGGGGGCCGCCCGCCGCGAGGGCGGACACCGCGCGCGCGACG
>Ga0070735_10000800_pt1 | contig 32028 bp, 18 predicted proteins | sample Coa_R1_FD_66443 | JGI IMG/M metagenome (GOLD analysis project Ga0070735, IMG submission 66443) | Surface soil microbial communities from Centralia Pennsylvania, which are recovering from an underground coalmine fire - Coalmine... | ecosystem: Environmental > Terrestrial > Soil > Unclassified ...
TCTGCAAAACCTTTATGCGTCGGTTCGATTCCGACCCGCGCCTCCAAATCTTCTCCCTCTCGTGAATGGCCATTCAAAGAGTTAGTCCCAAAGGCCTGCATCAGGTTTTCTCCAGAACATCGTCCTGAGTAGGCACCAACCTTCGGCTCTTACGACTTATTTCTTACACTTTCGTGTTATTTCGATCCTGATGTACTATCTCTAGGCGCCCGCCAGTTGCCGAATTGCGCTGCGTTCAGGAGCGCTAATCGACGCAGGAGTAATCCATTGAGATCGGATCCGAATCGCCGCGAATTCCTAAAGATCGCCGCAGGGGCGAGCGCCGCCCTGGCCATGCCAACGTCAGGACATACAGCTGCCTCTTCCAAGATGATCGGCATCCAGGTTGGAGCAATTTCGTTTGTAGACGAAGGCACTGAGAAAGTGCTTGATGTGCTTCAGGAGCGAGCCTCGGTAAACACGCTGTTTCTCGCCGTATTCACCTACGGTCGAGGTATCGCCGGACGACAAATTCCAGGCCAACCACTCCCCGATCATGGCAAGCAGGAATACGATCTCAATTTTCACGGCGGGAATTTCGCTACCCCTCATGCCCAGTACTACAAGAACACCGTCCTCAAAGATACTCGCGCACCCGACCACGGCGACCTCGACATCCTGGCGGAAGTGCTCCCTGCGGCTAAGAAGCGCGGGATGAAGGTCATCTGCTGGCTCGAAGACGTATTTCGCACCGACCTGCCGAACATTGAGAAAGTGCAGGAACGGGATCTCTACGGGCGGAATGCCGAGACGCTGTGCGTCAACAATCCGGACTATCGGAATTTCCTGACTGGTCTGGTCCAGGACTACGCGCGTTCCTACGACATCGATGGAATTATGTGGGGATCCGAGCGCCAAGGCGCGCTATGCGACAGCTTGGGAGCCACTCACGACGTACCGCCAGTCGATCCCGGCAAAGTAACGTGCTTCTGCCAGTTTTGTCAGAGTAAAGCAAAAGAGCGCGGCATGAATGTGGAGCGCGCCCGACAGGGATTTCTGGAGTTGGAGAAATTTGTTCGCGCGGCGCGTAGCGGCCAGCGTCCCGTGGACGGCTACTACGTGCAATTCTGGCGGCTTCTGTTGCGTTATCCGGAACTAGCCGCATGGGAAATGCTCTGGACTGACAGCCTTCGCGACACCTACGCCGCAATTTACAAGACAGTGAAGACAGCGAAGCCGACGGTACCAGTCGGTTGGCACATATGGCACAACAATTCTTTCAATCCGATCTACCGCGCGGAACAGGACCTGCATGAGCTCTCGAATTATTCGGATTTCATAAAGGTCGTGATGTACAACAACTGCGGCGGAGAGCGGATGGCGCTGTATGTCGACAATGCCGACTCGACACTTTATGGCGATCTCTCTAAACAGGGCTTGCTCGATTTCAACTACGCCGTGATGGGATTGAAAGAACGTAGCTACGAACAGATTCCGCACACCGGGCTTTCGGCGGATTACGTCTACCGCGAAACGAAACGCTCTTTGGAGGGCGTCGCCGGAACGAAGACGCTGATCTGGCCGGGCATTGACATCGATATCCCAACCGAACCGAGCAACTGCAAGTGCACGCCGCAAAGCGTGAAGCAAGCAGTTCTGGCAGCTTTCCGCGCTGGCGCACCCGGTGTGATTCTATCTCGCAAATATTCCGAGATGCGCCTCGCCGATCTCAGCGGCGCTGGAGACGCGATTCGCGAGTTGAAAGTCTAGCCAGTTGCGGTCGAGTCGCTCCCAGTCTTCGGGCAACTCTGACGGAACGCGATCAGAAGGTTGCCGAGAACGCCTGGACGCAGTTGCAGAGAATATAGACAATCTATTTGAAGCTTTTAATATTTGCGGCCCAATTTCCGCGGAACTCCCTATGAAAAGGGCACTGCCCCTGCTCCTCATACTAATTCTGTTGGTTAGCCACGCGGTTTCTCAGGATTCGAAATTTCCGCCCGAAAATCAGCAAATTCCCAACCCCGGCTGTCTCGTCATGAAAGGCGCATGGGAAGGGAGTTCGACAACCTGCAGCCAGAATGAACACGACGCATGGTTGGCCGACATTCGCCACTGGCGGGATGAGCGCCGCATTCGCATCGGCTACAACGGATCTCGTTACGACCTTCCCGCGCTTCAGTGGACGCAATCCAGCTTCCTTCAGCCGCAGTTAATGGTGCAGGATCGGTATTTCTATGACCCTCTCGCTCGTCGCTACACAGTGGACCGATACCTCGATGATCTGAAAAAAAGATATGGCGGAATAGATGCGGTTTTGATTTGGCCGACGTACCCGAACATGGGAATCGATAACCGCAATCAGCACGACATGATCCGATCGATGCCCGGCGGAGTAACTGGCGTGCGGCAAATGATCAGCGATTTTCATCGCCGTGGCGTGCGCGTTCTGTTTCCCATGATGATGTGGGATCAGGGCACGCGGGATCCGGGAGTGTCGTGGCCCGATGCTATTGCCAGCCTGATGGCGGAAGTCGGAGCGGATGGGATCAACGGGGACACACAAGATGGAGTTCCTTTAGCTTTCTCCTTAGCGGCCGACAAAACCGGCCATCCACTCGCCTTTGAGCCGGAAGAAGGGCCTTCCGATGAGGCGCTTGCATGGAACGTCATGACATGGGGGCAATACGAATATCCGTTTGTACCCATGGTCGACAGGTACAAATGGCTCGAGACCCGCCACATGGTGAACATTTCCGATCGTTGGAAGCGCGACAAAACCGATAACCTGCAGTTCGCGTTCTTCAATGGTGTGGGGTGGGAAAGCTGGGAAAACATCTGGGGCATCTGGAACGGAATCACTCCGCGCGACGCCGAAGTCACTCGCCGCATCACAACCATCGAACGAGCGGTAGCACCATTTCTGGTCAGCACTGAATGGGAGCCCATGGCGCCGATGCTGCGATACGGCGTCTATGCCAGTCGCTGGCCTTCAGGCGAACAGTCCGTGTGGACGATCGTTAATCGTAACGAGTACAACGTCGATGGACCGCAGATCGAACTCACGCCCGTTGCGGGCATGCATTACTACGATCTTTATCACGGCGTGGAACTGACGCCAGCGAAGAATCAGGACGGCCGAACCGAGCTTTCTTTCGCCATTGAGGCCCATGGCTTCGGAGCTCTGCTCGCCTCTCGCGATGCGCCGGACGCCGGAATCAAGAAACTAATGTCGACGATGAAAGCTATGTCGGCAACGTCACTGGGGAGCTTTTCTCACGAATGGAAGGTGACTTCGCAGCAATTAGTCCCCATCGCTCGAACAAAGCCTCCGTCCGGGCCGGCAGATATGGTGAAAATCCCGGCGGCGGATTTTGATTTCCGTGTGCAGGGCATCGAGATCGAGGGTTCCGACGACATCGGGGTGGACGTGCAGTATCCGTGGGAAGATTCGCCACGGCGTTTCCACGATCATCCAATGTACGTGAACGCGTTTTGGATCGACAAGTATCCGGTCACCAACGCGCAGTTCAAAGAGTTCATCGATGCCACACATTATCGTCCTCAAGATGGTTTGAATTTCCTGCGCGACTGGAACAACGGTACCTATCCCGCTGGCTGGGAAAATAAACCGGTTACATGGGTATCGATAGAAGACTCGCGCGCTTATGCGTCTTGGGCCGGAAAGCGCCTGCCTCACGAATGGGAATGGCAATATGCAGCCCAAGGAACGGACGGTCGCACATATCCTTGGGGCAACTCATGGGATGCGGACAAGGTTCCGTCGTCTGACAAGGGGCGCACCATGCGCGGTCCAGACGCGGTGGATGCTCATCCTCAGGGCGCGAGTCCGTTTGGCGTCATGGATCTCGTCGGCAACGTCTGGCAGTGGACCGACGAATTTCAGGACGAGCACACGCGCGGCGGGATTATCCGTGGTGGAAGTTACTACCAGCCGCAGGGTTCGATCTGGTATTTCCCGCAGGCCTATAAACTGAATGAGCACGGCAAGCTGTTAATGATGTCTCCCAGCATGGATCGATCGGCAGCGCTCGGCTTCCGTTGTGTGCAGGATGCAGAGTAAGAAGAACTAGGTGCGGCTTTCTTCCTGATAGAAATTGCTCTTACTGCTTTTCGTAGCACCCGATGTCGATCTTCTCGGATTTGAGACGTGGAGAGGCATCCAGATCGAATTCCCCAACCGGCAGTCCCTCAGTTGTACCGGCAGAAATCGCGGGAGAATCCGGCCGTACGTGGAAGTCATTCTTGGCGGGATCCACAAACAACGGATCCGAAAAATGCGAATGGGAATCATCGCCCGTAGATTGAACGTATTTATCGAATCCCGTAACCGTATTTGAGGCCGCAGCCCACCTGCTGGCCTGCAGGCCGGCAGCGCAGTAATAAAGGTTGTGAGCAATACTGACGGGATGCTGGTCCTTTTCCACTTTGGATCTGGTCAACGAGAAAAGGCACGCAGACCCGGCATAGACGATGTTGTTGGCAAAAATATCGTCTGCCATATTCCATTGCATCTGGAACTCGCCAGAACCCGTCGCCGACGTGTCGTCTTCGTAGAGCGTGTTGTTGATAACGATGCTGTGCTCGGTGCGCCCCCGCTCCGGCGCATAACCTCCAATGGAAACCCCCGCGGTATGGCAGTGATAGATGAGGTTGTTCCGCGCAATGATGTAACTGGTCGCACGATCCCGATGCTCACTGGCCAGTTCGATACCGAAGTCCACGTCATGCATCACGTTTTGCTCGATCAGGATTCGAGTGCCGCCATCGACGTAGATGCCATCAGAATTTTCTTCGTTTTGATAGGCTGGATTGCCGCGTGAAGTAATGTTGTAGACCAGATTGCCGCTTACCACTCCGTCACGCGCCTGGTCGACAGCAGGATCGGGCGCCGTGCGCTCAAAGCCGATGACATCGATTCCAATGTTGTTGTTGTCGTGGACAACGTTATGAGTGATGCGGAAGTTTGTTACGTTCCCGTTCACGACCAGCGACTCGCTCGATCCGGTTTTGAGGTGATGTACTTCGTTGCCGTCTATGACCAGGTCAGTGATGGGAACCTTGGCATCGGTACCGTACACAGCGATGCCGAAGCCGTTGCCACCGCTTCCGGGAGCATCCCGGCCCGGAAATGTCTGCTCGATGTGATGAACGTTATTTTTCAGCAGTTCTATGTGGGAACCAGATCCGTGAATGTCGATACCCAGTGGCGCGAGTCGGTGTTCCGCGGTACGGAAGTTGCGAATTTCGAAGCCCTCGATTCTCACATAACTCTGGTTATGAATCGTAAGGACTCCGGTTCTGCTGGTTGGAGTAAAACGCGTCGCGTCCAGGATCGCGGACTCTCCGGGATAGCTTCTGAAAGTAATGAAACCCTCACTGGCATTCCCGGATACGTTGATGCTCACCAGCTCTTCGTAGACTCCTCCGCGGACGTTGACGGTGCTGCCCGCACGTGCTGTGTCTGCGGCATGCTGAATCGTGCGCCATGGCGCGGATTGGGTGCCCGGGTTCCTGTCATTCCCACTCGTGGACACGTAGAAGGAAGAGTTGGCCTGACCAACAGCCCCCGAAACGCAGACAAATAACGTAAGAAAAACTGCAAATTTCATACTCGTCCTCTTGACTTGTTGCGCTGTAAGCGCGGTGCTCACTGCGGGGTCGCTTCCAGCAGAAGGTGTTTGGAAAAGTCTGCAGACAGGTGCGCGACCGGACCACGCACGATTCCAAAGTCTTTCCCGTCCACATAGTCCACAACGTGATATGGGCGATCGTCCAGGCCGCGTAACTCCAGCCCGCCTTTCCAGGTGCCCGCAAAGAACGCGTAATACATCGTGCGATCTTTTCGAATGACATGCGTTTCCGGCAAATCAAAACCGATGTCGTAAAGCGTGCCCAGATATTCTCCGCGCGCGAGTCCCTTTTCCTGATAAAGGTCCAGCCATTTTTGAAAAACCTTCGCGTGCTCGGGGGTGAGGTCAAAACGGCCATGTTTCTCGACCAGCGAGGGCAGCACGAACTGTGTGCCAACCACTCCGCCTACGCCTAATGTCGAAGCGAAGTCGTCGTGATTGTCGCTTAGCTCAACGTGATCTCCAAAATAAGGGATGTCGTCGCCCATCAGCCCCTTGAGCGTCTTGCCCTTGGAGCGCACTTGGAACGAGCCCTCTGGATCGGAAGCAACGGACATGTTGAAATGCGGCATGGTGAAGAAGGAATAAGCGGTTCCGCACGGACAGAACTCCACAAGCGCTCCCGGCTTCGCCGACTGCGCAGCATCGTAGATTTCGCGAAAGAAATCCGGCAGGGCCTCCACCGATTCTTCGGGACGCTTGTGCTGGTGGGCGGAGTTGTAACAGGCAGGCACGCCGTTCATGTGCTGTCCGTCCAGCTTTAGTCCGTCAAATCCCCAATCCACGAGGATCTTGCGCACCAATTGCTTGTGATACTCCACGACGCGTGGCAAGGCCGGGCAGAGATAGTAGGTATCCCACCATGAAATCTTGCGCCTCGAACCGTCTTGATTCTTCAGCGCCAGATCAGGTTCTCTAAGCAATAATTTGGAGTCGGGCGCCGCGCTCAGGGGCGACCACCACAGCTGCGCCTTGAACCCCTCCTGGTGGATACGATCCACCATCGCTTTAATATCAGAATCGCCATTGGGAAACTTCTTCGGATCGAGTTGCCAGTCGCCATAGTTGTTCTGCCAACCGTCATCCAACGTGACCCACTTGAACCCCATTCGCTTGACCGTCGGCAGCGTGTCATAGACCTGCTGCGGTTTGAAGTTACGCCCGTATCCCCAGGCGCACCAGATCGCTCCGAAAGCGTCGTCTGGTGCGGATGCCATATGGAAGCCGAGCTTCGACATGTATCCGCGGTACGTAAGAAGCGTTTGAAAGTAGTCACCTTGATGTACGGTAACGAAGGTGCGAAACGTCTGGACGGTCTCACCGGGCTCCAGGAATCGCTCATGGCGATACTGCACACTGACGCGAGCCTGCCCCGCGTTGGGCATCGAAACTGGCAGTGAAACCAAACGCGGCCCCGGCTCTAGGAGGCCTACACCAAGGCCAACGTCTTTGCGCCAAACATCAACGATCGGTGTGCCCCCACCGTAATCGCTCGCGTTCATTCCCAAATAATTCTGCTGATTGAAGCCGGTATGCAGCGGGAGTATCCAATTCGGACGGCGCTCGTACGAACCGCTCTGGAACGACCAAAAAGCTACTTGGTCTGCGCCTGGTTGTGCGTTAATCCGATAAGCGTTGTTGGTCCAGCCGAGAATTTCAACCTTCGATTTCCCAGAATTCGTGTAACTGACATCAAACACGGCAAGGTTTGGGAATTCATCGTAAATGGTGACGGTGAGAGCTTTGCGAAGGGTTCCGGACGAACCTGCCAACGTGAGTTTTTCTCCAACGCCAAAAACATCCGTGACGCGCTCGTGCGTCTGTGACTCGAGAGCAAAGTCATGCCATGAATGCTCTTCCCCTATGACGGTTTCCGATGTCGAGAACGCTCCTAACGGCACTTCCTTGCCTTTCATCCGCGCCACCACGCGGCTGCGCATGTTCTTATCGAACTCAATTCGAAGGCTCCGGCTCTGGATGCTCGGCAATTCACCAGTCGTCGGTCTAGAACCCACTGCGGATTGGTTGGCTCGCGCAGAAGAGCGGACTCCAGCCAACAGCGTGGCGAAAATGATGACGGAAATGAAAGAACGAGTTTTTGTCATTGCCTGCTCTGGGATGGAAAACGTATGGGAATTCCACAGATTGTGGGCATTTGCGTCGTTGAACAGTCCGAGCAAAAATACTGCTGTTTTCGAAAGCTTGTCAACATAATTTCATTTTATAACTATTCATTACGCTTTATTACGGCCCCTAGGCATGAAGAATCACTCGTTCTTTCGGAGAGAACGCCGATCGTGACATTGGTGTTTTATCGGCAGCTCAGGTCAAATCGGGACTTGCAATGTAGTATGAGGCCGGGTCTAGGCTTTCTGTGACGTGTATCACACTGAGGACCGGCAAGCCATAGTATAGTGCCTGTTTCCGAACTGAGTTTCCGATCAGCTCTCATGTTCTCTGAACTTCCGCTGTTTGAATAAGCGACGCTGCATGAGGAGGATTTTTCGTGGCCCGAACCAAAAGCGTGAACAGAACTACCGCCAAGTCGCCAAGGTTGACCAAGCAGAGTAAGCGCAAGACGGACGTCGCGCACTATCGCAATCCCGCACTTTCTCCGGAAAAGCGGGCGAAAGATCTTCTGTCTCGCATGACTCTTGAAGAAAAAGCCGCGCAGATGCTCTGTATCTGGCAGAAAAAACCGCAGACTCTGGTAGATGCCGAAGGCAACTTTGATTTGACGAAAGCTAAACAGTCATTCAGAGATGGGCGCGGACTGGGCCAGGTTGGACGTCCCAGCGACTCCGGTAAGGGCCTTAACGCCCTCAAGATGGCGGAAACCACGAACGCGATTCAGAAGTTCTTTATCGAGAATTCGCGGCTCGGAATTCCGGTAGTCTTTCATGAGGAGTGTCTGCACGGGCACGCAGCGGTTGACGGCACCAGTTACCCACAGCCGATTGCCTTGGCTGCGACTTTCAACACAGAACTGGTCGAATCAATTTTTACCGCCACGGCGCTGGAAGCCCGCTCCCGGGGAGCTCACCAGGCACTTACACCGGTTGTAGACGTAGCCCGGGACCCGCGCTGGGGGCGCGTCGAAGAGACATACGGCGAGGATCCGTTCCTGGTTTCCCGCATGGGGATTGCGGCCGTTCGCGGCTTTCAGGGCGATGCGACCTTCCGCGACAAAAAGCGCCTCATCGCCACCTTGAAGCACTTCGTCGGACACGGCCAGCCCGAGTCAGGAATGAATTGCGCTCCGGCAAATGTTTCCCTGCGCGTGCTGCGTGAGACTTTCTTCTTTTCATTCAAGGAAGCGCTGCAAAAGGCAGGCGCGATCAGCGTGATGCCTTCCTATAACGAGGTCGACGGCGTACCGTCTCACGCCAACAAGTGGCTGCTGCGTGATGTGCTTCGCAAAGAATTTGGTTTCAAGGGGTACACCGTCTCAGATTACTTTGCGATCTGGGAACTCGGATATCGTCCGGACACTCACGGACATTTCGTCGCGGCCGACAAGAAAGAATCCTGCAGACTGGCCGTGGAGGCGGGTGTGAACATCGAGTTGCCCGATCCCGATTGCTACATGGAACTCGTCGACTTGGTAAAGAAACGTGTCCTCAAAGAATCGCAACTCGACGAGCTTGTAGCCCCGATGCTCTTATGGAAATTCAAGCTGGGCCTTTTTGATGATCCGTATGTAGATCCGGCAGAAGCGGAGCGCATCGTAGGATGCGATGATCATCGCCAACTGGCCCGCCAGTCCGCTCGCGAGGTCATCACCCTGCTGAAGAACGAGGGCGGACTAGCTCCGCTTGATTTGAGCAAGTACCGTACGATTGCCGTCATCGGGCCGAACGCAAACCGCACGCTTTTGGGCGGTTACAGTGGTGTCCCGAAACACGAGGTGACGGTACTCGAGGGCATCCAAAAGCGGGTGGGTAACCGGGCCAAGGTGCTCTACAGCGAAGGTTGCAAGATCACCATTGGCGGCAATTGGAATCAGGATGAGGTTGTTCCCAGCAATCGTGAGGAAGATCGAAAACAGATTGCCGAAGCCGTTGAAGTCGCGAAGCAGGCCGACGTGATCATTCTCGCCATCGGCGAGAATGAGCAAACATCACGCGAAGCCTGGGGCCTGAACCACATGGGTGACCGCGCTGTCCTTGACTTGATCGGGCGGCAGGAAGAGCTGGTCAAAGCCATGCTGGCGACGGGCAAGCCGGTGATCGCGCTTCTTTATAACGGACGGCCGAACTCTATTAATTCTCTGGTCCAGAATGTTCCAGTTATTTTCGAATGTTGGTACCTGGGACAGGAAAACGGCCATGCCGTTGCCGACGTCTTGTTCGGCGACGTGAACCCCGGTGGCAAGTTGCCAATCACGATTCCGCGATCGGTGGGACATTTGCCGGTGTTTTATAACTACAAACCATCGGCCCGGCGCGGATATCTCTTTGACGATGTCTCGCCGCTCTACGCATTCGGTTATGGCCTGAGCTACACGACGTTTGCGATCCAAAACGTTCGACTCGAGAAGAAGACGATTCGAGCCGATGGTTCTACACGTGTAATGGCGGACGTGACCAATACCGGCAAGCGCGAAGGTGCGGAAGTCGTGCAGATGTACATCCGCGACGTAGTCAGTTCCGTCACCCGGCCGGTAAAAGAGCTGAAGGGATTTCAGAAAATATCGCTTCGTCCCGGCGAAAAAAAGACAGTTTCCTTCGAAATCACCCCCGACTTGCTCTCGTTCTTTGACGTGAATATGAAATACGTCGTCGAGCCGGGAGAGTTCGTCATTATGGTCGGCAATTCGTCGCGTGATGAGGATCTGACAAAGGTCACGCTGAGCGTAACGAAATAATTGGCCGCACGGGCATGGAGAGCACATATGATCCAGAAACTCTCGATTGGTGAAAAAAGCGGTTACGCTCTCGGCGACATGGCTGCAAACTTTATCTTCCAGGCTATGCTGGCCCTGCAACTAGACTTCTACACTCACACCTTTGGTTTAACCGCCGCCCAGGCTGGAACTCTCTTTCTCGTCGTTGGCTTGGGAGTCGCTTGTTTCAATCCTGTGATGGGCGTAATTGCGGACCGGACGTCGAGCAAGTGGGGTAAGTTCCGCCCCTGGCTGCTCTGGACGGCCGTGCCTTTCGGAATCATAAGCATCCTGACATTCACGACTCCACAGCTCAGCCCAGCCGCCAAGCTCATCTATGCTTGGATCACGTATATCCTTTTACGTCTTATCTACACTGTCAATAACGTACCTTACGCTTCGCTGACCGCCGTCATGACACAGGACCCCGATGAGCGTACCAGCATCTCGTCGTACCGCCAGTTCGCGGCGAACAGCGCCGGGTTCATCGTCGCAAGCCTTGCTATCCCCATGGTCCGATTCTTTGGCCGGGGCAACGACGCGCTGGGGTATCAGCTTACGATGGGGCTACTTTCCGTCCTCAGCGTGATCTTTTTTATCATTTCCTTCTTCGTGACGAAGGAACGCATCCAGCCCGATCCCCAGCAGAAGACCTCACTCGGTCAGGACCTCTCGGACCTCGTTCACAACCGGCCGTGGATCGCGCTCTTCCTGGTTACATTGTTCTATTTCGCTGCGATCTTAGTGCGTGGCAACGTGATGTTGCCCTACTTCCGTTTCGTTGCGGGAAATGTGAACCTTTTCTCGTGGTTCAACGGCTTCGGCCTGGCGGCGTTGCTTCTCGGCGTTACCTTTTCCACCGCCGTGTCTGTCCGTCTCGGGAAACGGGAGCTGTTCATCGCGAGCATGATCCTGACCGGCGTTTTCAACATGGCTTTGTTTGTGATCCCACCTCACGCCACATACCTCATTGTCGGCACAGAAGTACTTCGGCAGTTCTCATTCGGACTATCGGGCCCGATCCTGTGGGCGATGATGGGCGACGTCGCTGATTACGGTGAGTGGAAGACGAGGCGTCGCGCCACCGGAACAGTGACTGCAGGCGTTGTCTTCGCATTATGGGCAGGGCTGGCTTTGGGTGGCGCCATTGCCGGATGGCTTCTGTCAGCTTATGGCTTGGTGTCCGCCGCCGCGGTACAGACTGCGCACACGCAAGCAGGCATCCTGCTCACGGCGAGCATTTACGCTGGCCTGTTTTTCTTCGCCGCCGCAACTTGCCTGTTCTTTTATCCCTTGAGCCGTGAGAAGAACCAATCCATGGCCAACGATCTGGTCGAACGTCGCCGGCAAGCTTTGGCCACTGCCCCTGCACAATGACCATGGAAAGTTTTATTCGTAGTGAATTCGCCCTTCAACCGGCGATCGATGGATGCGGTTCAGCTTGTCGTCAATGCTTTGATGAGCGGACCGCGATAAGCGACACCTGCTCGAGGTCTGGGTAGTGATCTTCTTTGTCAGGCTTACGGTCCGCTGAGGGAATCTGCTGGATTGTCGTTCGTGCCGGCAGCAGCGAGCCAAAATACTGCGCGTAGACTGCGTCAAATGCTGGCTGGTCTGCCATGTCATCCAGATAGACGTTCGTGGACACCACCTCATCGAAATTCATCTCAGCTTCTTCCAGATTGTCGAGCAGATTGCGCATCGTCTGCCGCAATTGATGCGGGGTTGTCGAGCCGTACGTGCCGCCGTGTGGTCCTGGAATAAAACCACTCTTCGCGGAGCAATACAAAGTATCCCCTGCAAAAACGCAGGGACTCGCGGTCGGACTGGGTGGCATGTTCTTCGGACGCACCGCTCTCCGTTGCTGCAGATCACGCACCGCAACACCCGTGTACTCGATGTGGATGCCACTCGGCAAACTCGATACCTCAATCGTGGCTCGTGCCGGAGTGTTGCCGAACTCGAATCGCCGAGCGTAATGTTCATTCATCACGCGCATCGGGATCGCAGAAGTTAAGTAAGGATTGACGAAGACCATGTGGCTAAGATCCAAGCCCGCGGCCTTTAGCACTGCTTGCATTCGGTTGAGCGCCATGTCGACTTGAGTTGCAGGATCATCCGGAATTTTGCCGGTGGCCACGTCGCTGCCGGGCATGCCAGAGACAAACAGTCTGTCGTGAGTGAGCATGCCCGGGGCTGCGGCCTCGTCCCACTTAAAATTTCGTGGGTAGACAGCTCGCTTGTCCGTCAAGCTGCGTACCGCGACCGCATTGATCTGAATCGGCGAATCAGGAATCTTGGCAACGCCCAGCACAGCCCTGGCTGGTGGAGTCTTTCCGAAATATTGCGCGAAAACTCCGTTCATCTCTCCGTACTTGCTAATGTCCTGCAGATAGACTTGGGTGTAGACGACGTGCTCCATTGTCAAACCCGCGGATTCGACGATGGCTTTGATATTGTCGAGCGCCTGGCGGCACTGTTCCGAAAAAGTTCCTGGCAAACTCCCGTCCGGACGACGAGGCCCTTGTCCCGAGATGTATACGTAGTCTCCGGCATCAACGCCCGGAGTATAGAAATGATTGGCATGAGCTGCGTCCTGCGAGGGAACGACGGCGCGCAGCTGCGCCTCTGCTAGAACGCTCGACAAAGTAAATAATCCAATTAACAGGTATCGCATGGATCCTTCCAAATGGATTCTGTCTAAGACAGCAGCAAAAGCAAGGTCGACTAAGCTGCCTTCTTTCGCGCGGCATTTAGAAGCTCGCGCAATCTTTGTCCTACAACGATTTCCTCTCCCGGTTTGATGGTCATCGAGACCAGCTCAATATGATCGGGTGCCTTGTGTTCCTTACGGGTTGGGTTCGGATTCCCCTCACGAACCGCCGTGACCAAGCTCGGGTTGTCTATGCCGACCACTTCGATGACCGGATCGCTTTGCCGCAGCTCACGCACACAGTCCGACAGAGTGTAGCCCCACGCCTGCTGATCCCATGAGACTTTCAGCGTTGGATAACGATTGCCGTCATCAGGAATGTAGATATCGGTTTTTACGCCGGGCACCGTGTCGACCAGTTTCCGAATACGCTCTACCCGCCCATTCCATTCGGCATACAACTTTGTTTCGTCAATTTTCAGCCAAGTTTCGAGCGCGGTCAGGCAACCGATGATTTCTTCTTTGCCAACCTTCATGGGACGGCACACCGCGCCTTCCCGCGGACTGCAGTTCATTAAAGCCGCCTCGATAAGATCTTTTCGGCCGAGAAGCAGACCACTACACTGCGGACCAGAGAGTCCCTTGCCGCCCGAAAAACAGTAAAGGTCCAGCCCCATCTTGGCGTACAGCTTGGCATTGTCTGCGGGTGGTATGCCTGCCGCATCGTCCAACAACATCGGGATTTTGCGGTCTTTGGAGATGGCCAATTCCCGTTGCAGTTTCTCGCCCAGATCCGTTGTGTAGATCATGGCAGTGTTTTCGTTGATAGCATTGGCTAGTTCGTCCGCGGAATACACGAGCACCAATTTCGCGCCCGTCAGGCGAATGGCGTTATCAAAAGCACTCCTGCCGCCCACCATGATGACTTCGTGTTTGAGACCGGTTGTGTCCGGCAGTTGCCAGATGTACTTGTCATTGGTGCCCGCCATACATCCGGCGCTTGCAGCAGCCATGGCACCAGCAGCACCTGAAGTGATGATCCCCGACTCAGCTCCCGTCAACTCCGAAAGACGCCGTCCCACGGCTCTCTGCAACTCGATAACGTTCACAAAGTGCTGTGCCGCCTCTACCTGGGCTTGGCGAACTTCCGGAAACTCCAGAGATCCGCTGAGATAGGTCCAGGTGCCTCGACAATTGATGACCGTCTTTACCCCAAGGCGCGTGTAAATATTCTGCCTCGGATCTTTGCCAATCGCCGTGGCCGCCTGCGCGTACAGATCGCGTGCTGCAATTTGGCTTAATAAAGGAGCGGCCGCCAACAATTTCACGAACGATCGACGGCTCGAAGCACTAATATCCATTGGGTCCCCCACTCTGGCCGGATGGCAGAACTGTCAACCGGCTCTTGCGATTCCGTATACCACAGATTGTTCTTGACGCAAATCGAAATCTTCCGTTTTATTGAGTTTCATTTCGTTTTTGAAAACGAGGTCGTAGCGGTGTTTCAGCAATCTACGCATACGTGCTAGGCTCGACGGTCCACGCTGCGAAAGGCGCACTCATGGCACAACAGTTTCGGCTGGTGAAAATAATCAGGCATCTTCCACTGTTCTTTTTTTTCGGTTCCATTGGCATAGGGTTCTGCGCACAGGATAAAGTTTCGCCCAACGTCCCGACGCCCTCCGCCTGCCGCGTCGAATCTGTGGATTACAAAGGTTGGCATGCGGAACAACTCTCCAATCCATGGGTTCAACTTATTCTTCTCCCGCAGAATGGCGGACGAGTGATCCAGGTGACCTTCGCCGGGCATCCTTACCTCTTCGTCAATCCGAAGTTTGAAGGCAAGTACTTACCTCCATCTTCAGAGCAATGGTTCAACTACGGAGGCGATAAACTCTGGCTCTTGCCCGAGGGCAATGGCGACGAGCAGCATTGGGTGGGAAATTCGGATGTAATCGATGATGGGCCATTCTCTTTTCGAAAACTTTTGGAAGGACACGAGTGCGAGGTCGAACTGACTGGCCCGGCCGATCCCCAGACTGGAATCCAATTTCAGCGCACGATTCGACTCGATGCAGATTCTCCGCGAATCCGCTTCCACGCGACGATGAAGAACGCCAGCGGCCACACGCTGGAATGGTCGATGCAGTCCGTTTCGCAATACGATACATCCGATCAAAATCCGGCAACACCTCCGGGCCCTTCGCGATTCAATCACGACTTCCACACCTTCGCTCCGGCAAATCCCGCCAGCAGCTATTTGAATCGGTATCACGTGCGCTTTGGGCCGGCGGAAAATCCTGCCGCTTCCGTAAGAGATGACGGCCTTTTTACGTTGCACTACGTCCACATGGCCGCCGAACTCTGGCTGGACTCGACAGCCGGCTGGCTGGCCGTCGTAGACGGAAGCAGCCGGTATGCCATGGTGGAACGCTTCCAATATGAGGAGTCACGACCATATCCGGGGAAAGCATCCATCATTTTCTGGACGAATGGCCCCGAAATAAGGCTGGGGCCTGACGGCGTTCCCTCGGTGAGCAAAAGCGATGACGCATCGCCCTATTACCTGGAAGCTGAACTCAATTCTCCACTCTGCCGCCTGCGTCCTGGGGAGAGCTGTAACTTCGACACCGAATGGTTTCCTACGCGCGCCGGAAGCGAATTCCACGGAGTAACCGACGCTGGCATTTTGATCCGGCCCCTGCAAGTCGTTCGTATGGAGAATGGCAAGATCAGGCTTTCCGGTTCGTTTGGAGTATTCTTCTCGGGACATCTGGTCGCGCACTATTACAACGAACATGGTGCAAGCCTTGGAACTTCCCCGATAGCGGACGTGAGCCCCGACCAAGCAGTGATGCTCAACACCGAAGTTGCTGTTCCCGGCAATCCGGCGCGCGTCTCCCTGCACATGGAAGACACGAATGGTCTCGACCGCGGTTCTCTTCAAGAAATCCGAATAAGCGAAGGAGAGAGTCGCTGAATGAAGTCGTGGAGAAGATTCGTCCCACTGCTGCTAGCCATCGCGACGGCTTTGCTTCCGGCGCGGGGAGAGGGGCAGCAGCCGTCTTCCCTCGCTAGTGTCAGCACGGTGGGCGCACAAGACTTGCTGGTGGCTCCCCCCGGCGCAGACTGGACGTCCTATAACGGGGATTACACCGGCCGTCGCTATAGCAGCTTGAACGAAATCAATGCATCGAATGTCCGCAAACTCCGCGCGTCATGGATCTTTCATCCCGGCAACTCGCAGAAACTTGAGGCCACGCCGGTCGTGGTTCGCGGCATCATGTACGTCACCTCGGCGAACGACACAGTCGCGCTAGACGCGCGAACCGGTCGAACTTTGTGGCGGCACCAGCGCGCACTAAGCTCGGGTTTGCTGGACGACGCGGCCGCTCACAAGAATCGTGGCGTTGCGGTGTGGCAAAACTCCGTTTACATGGAAACGGATGATGCTCACTTGCTATGCCTTGATGCGCGCTCAGGAGCCTTGCGGTGGGAAGTTGAGTACGCCGACAAGGTCAAGCATTACGGGGCCACCAGTGCTCCACTGGTTGTGAAAGACGAGGTCATCGTCGGCACTTCAGGTGGAGATTCAGGCGTGCGCGGATTTCTCGCTGCCTTCGATGCGGCTACCGGAACATTGAAGTGGCGCCTGTGGACGATTCCCGCTCCCGGGGAGTTCGGTTCCTCCAGTTGGTCTGGCGATTCCTATCTGCACGGCGGTGGCACGACGTGGATGCCTGGAACCTATGACCCGGCTCTCAACACTCTGTATTGGACAACCAGCAATCCAGCCCCCGACTTTGCAGGAGAATCGCGTCCGGGAGATGATTTGTATACGGACTGCGTTTTGGCGATCGACCCCGACACCGGGAAACTGAAATGGTATTTCCAGTTCACGCCTCACGACCTATACGACTACGATGCCAATGAAACACCTGTGCTGGTGGATCTTCCCGAAAACAGCGTTGCGACTGGCGAAACTCATAACCTGCTTGTACAGGCCAACCGAAATGGCTTCCTCTATACTCTTGACCGAACGAATGGCAAGTTCCTGAATGCGGTGCAGTTCCTCGAGAAGATGAACTGGGCCAAAACGGTGGATGCATCTGGCCGGCCCGTTCTCTCGGGTCGAATCCCAACCACGCAAGGCACCTACATCTGCCCTGGAATTAATGGCGCGACGAATTGGTTTTCGCCCTCCTACAATCCCGATACTGGCCTGTTCTATGTCATAGCCCTCGAGAACTGTAATCAATTTTTTGCGGATCCGAAGCCGTTTGCACGGGGCGAGACCTATTACGGTACAGGAACGAAGATGCCGCCGGATGAACAGTCACAGAAGGTTCTGCTGGCGCTCTCGATCCCGGATGGAAAGCCCGTTTGGCGCTATCCGCAGGTCGGCCATGGTGACTCCTGGGCGGGGACGTTGACCACGGCCGGCGGGTTGGTCTTCTTTGGCGACGACGCAGGATTTCTCGAAGCGGTGGATGCGAAAACCGGGGACGTTCTCTGGCACTTTAATACCGGCCAAACAATCTATGCTTCGCCGATGACCTACGCGATCGATAAGATCCAGTACGTAACGATCTTGGCTGGAAGCGACGTCTTCACCTTCTCTCTTCCGCATTGAGAAGCAAGCCGAATCAATCGTGGTTAGGAAGCGCTATTTAGAACGCACTAGCGCCCAGCATTCGCCACGCCCAGATAATTGCCGTAGCCAACGATAACCGTAGACGCGACCAGCAGAAACAATGCCAGGCTGAGCAGGGATCCGGCGCGAACACCAGCACCCTTCCACTCCTTGAAGCCGATCCCCCACAGGCTGCTGAAGATGATGATGCTCGCCATGTGCAGTGTCCAACTCGAAAACCCGTAACGGCCCATTTGGCTCTCACCCATGGTGTAGAAAAAGAATTGGAAATACCACGTCGTACCCGCCAGCGCGCAAAGGAGATAGTTGCGCAACATCGGTGCCCGCAGTTGTAATCCTGAAGGTGGGGCGTCCACAAGCACGGCGGTATTCCTAGACCTCAGCACGGAGGAACCGACGCCTTCGACCACTTCGCGGCTAGGAGCATCCACCGCGTTTTCCACGATCACTTCTTCAATCGGGCCAGCTTCTCGAATATGTGAATCGAAAAACTGATATCCCGTCTTGTTGCGCTTCAGCAGGATCAGGCACCAAACGAAGTTTGTAAGAAAACCGCCCACTAAGACGACGATGAGCACAGGCAGTCCCTGCCAAAGCTTGGCGGTGCCATGCTGTATGGTAAGCGTCTTAATCGGATCACCTGCGGCCAAACCATAAGCGAAGCACGCACTCATTACTCCGGAGAGAACTGCCACACCGATCCCCTTGCGGAGATCAAACTCCTCAATTGCCGCCTTCTGCTGTTCGGGGGACATCACCCGTTCTTTTTCAATGCCCGCCAGACCCGCCGCGCTAATGCCTGCGAGACAAACGAAAATTCCAACGAGAATGACTCGCCCCGAGCTAGTGCCAACAACCTGTGTCATGAACTGACCGCGAAAAATCGGCGGCATCAGAGTGCCGAACGCGGCACAGAGCCCAAGCACAACCGCCATCCCAAGCGACAGGCCAAGGTAGCGCATGGTCAAACCAAAGGTAAGCCCGCCGACTCCCCATAACAGTCCAAAGAAAAAAGCCCAGAATAGCGCCGAGGCAGGAGCCTGTCTCAGTACCGCGAATAAATCATTGGTGAGAAAGAAAGCCAGAATCCATGGGGCGATGATCCAACTGAAGAATCCTCCGGCCAGCCAGTATGTTTCCCACGCCCAAAGCTTCACTGCTTTGTAGGGAACGTAGAAGCTGCCCGAGGCGAGACCGCCCAGCCAGTGAAAAAACACGCCCAGTATCGGATTAGGATTCATTCAGTCCTCGATTTTGAGCTACAGGTGAAAGATTTCTTCCAGGGGTCGCATCGCGCGATCAGGCAAAGCGCCGTCCGGCTGAACGAAGGAGTCACCCATCTCCCGCTGCCAACGTTGATTGACTTCGCGCCCGGCCATCGCATCCCGCGCGCGCTCAAAATCTTCGGTTTCGAGATATCCAACCAGAAGTCCGTCATCCCGCAAAAATAAGGAGTAGTTGCCCCAACCGGTTTCACGAAGAGCGGCCTGCATCTCGGGCCAAACCTGCCGGTGACGCTCTTTGTATTCCTCAAGCCGCTCTGGCTTCACCTGCAACACGAAACAAATGCGCTGCATCGATCGCTCCTTATCGAGAGCCGCAAGAAAAGATCGTCCTAAGAAAGATCGACTAGCGAAGGTACGCTTCCCACAGACCGCCATCCACCGGAATCACATGTCCAGTCGTCTTGCCGCTCTGCTCACCCGCCAGCCAGACGATCGCGCTGGCACAGTCTTGCGGCAAAATGGGTCGCTTCGTCAGCGTGCGCTGAGCGTAAAAATCTGCCAGCTTAGCCCGCAGCTCCTCGGTTGTTTCGGTGTCCGAGAATTCAATTTTGTATTTCTGCAGCGATTGCATGACTCGGTCTCGCGGAAACATCGTCGATCCGGCAACTACGGTCGCTGGAGCGATTCCATTCACGCGCACGTGAGGACTGAGTTTAACCGCTAACTCGCGTATCAGATGGTTGAGGGCAGCCTTGCTCGTGTCGTAGGCCTCGCTGCCCTTCTTCGGGACAACCGCATTTGCCGAGCTGGTCAGAACCATGCTGCCGGACAGGTTCTGATCCTTGAAAACCCATTCCGTTTCACGGGCGAGCAGATAATTGCCCGTGACATTCACCGATAATGTTTTCGCCCATTGCTCGTCAGACAATTCTCCATTAACCCCCGGCACCGCATAAATCGCAGCGGTGTTGACGATGATGTCGATTCCACCGAACTTTGAGATCGTGAAGTTGACTGCGTCTGCCAAGGAAGCGGAGGAACCGAGATCAACGGCGGTGGCTGCCACGAATTCCGGGGAAGCAACCGCTCCAACCTCATCCGCCACTTTGCTCGCACCCTGCTGATCGAAGTCCGCAACGACAACATGGGCCCCTTTGCGCCCGAGCAATAGGGCAGTTTCTCGGCCAATTCCACTCGCTCCGCCGATGACCAGCGCGATCTTGCGGCTGAATTCCGCTTCAGCCGGCATCCGTTGCAACTTGGCTTCTTCGAGCGCCCAGTACTCGATGCGGAATGCCTCCGACCGTGGAAGGGCAACATAGTTATGGAATTGTGTGAATTGTTGGGATTGTTCGGCGTGACGCGCCTGTGGCAACGGATGCGGCGCTGCACCGTCCTCCAATGCGTTTGCTCCCGACATCACGTGGATCGCGTTCATGAAGAACTCAGTCGTGATCCGCGCTTCTTTCTTATTCTTGCCGAAGCCGAATAGCCCCAGCCCGGGCACAACAACGACCGACGGATTGGAATCTCGAAGCTTGGGAGAGTCTGGCTTGGCCCATTCTTCGTAATACTTCTTGTATTCCGCGCGATAGCCGGGCACTCCGCTACGAAGGCGGTTCTTTAGAGTCTGAACATCGTCTTTTGCTGGATTCCATTCGATGAACCACGGACAGACTCTCGTCCGCAGAAAATGATCCGGACAACTGGTTCCCATGGCACTCAGATCTTTCGCCCGCATCGAGCCCGCAAAGATCAGAGCATCGTCTTCATCGGCATAGTGTGCGATGACACGGCGATTCGATGACACAGCACCCCGCAGCGTCGGAAGAATCTCCGTGGCAATCCTCTTGCGATCGGGAAGCGGCGCGTGCTCAAGACCACCGAAGAGCGCTCCCTTCTTCGCCTGATGCCGAACGATAAATTCCCCCATCTGGTCGATGGTGCGAATGCTGTTTAAGTAGCAATCCCTCTGCGTCATGGCCCAGGTAAATAAGCCATGTCCGCCAAGAATCAATCCTTCCACCCCGGGATTATCTTTCACGGCACGCTCGATCATCAGAGCCAATTCAAAACCTGGGCGCTGCCAGGGAACCCATGCAATCTTGCGGGCAAATTCTCGATTGAACTGCTCCAGCTTGTCTTTGCCGTTCGCGCTAGCCGCCAGCGCGATAGCCCAGTCAGGGTGCAGATGATCCGCGTGCGCGAAAGGAAGAAATGCGTGTAAGGGCGTGTCGATGGAAGCCGCAACCCGGCTCTCTCCAAAAGCCGACAGCGGATAGTAGCGAACCATTTCGTCCTCATACTTCTCGCCACGGTACAACTCCTTCAACTGCTCGAGACGATCCTGATAAAGAAGAGCAAATCCCGACTCTGTGATCGAGCCGATATCGCCGCCGCTGCCTTTCACTGCAAGCACGCGCACTGGCTGACCGGTGAATGGATCCGGGAGTTGGATCTTCGAGCTTGTGTTGCCGCCACCGAAATTGGTAATCCTTAGATCGGCTCCCAGCAGGTTTGAGCGATAACGCAAGAGCGCGAGTTCATTGCCGGCAAGTTGGCGGGCCTTACCTTCGTCCCAAAGATCTTCCAAGTAAGTGGTTTCTTTAATCTCAGGCATAAGTCATCTCGCAATATTGCTCGAAACGTTCCGCGTGCAGCAGCCATCTATCGGTATCGGTGGGTTCGAAGATCTCCGTCGGAAACGACCGGTCCACAATCGCTCGGACTTCCCGAAGCGACGACGCTTCTCCAGTTCCCAGAATCTGGATGGCGATATTCCCCAACGCCGTTGCCTCGTCTGGACCGGCGAGCACTCTTCTGCCAGTTGCGTCGGCCGTGAATTGATTCAGTAGACGATTTCTTGATCCTCCACCGATAATCCGGATCAGATCGATGCGCTTCCCGCACAGCTTCTCCAGATTGCGCAGGACCAATCGATACTTGAGCGCGAGGCTTTCGAGGACGCAGCGCACATATGCACCCGCACTTGCCGGAGGAGGCTGATGTGTCTTCTTGCAGAAATCATCAATGGCGCCCGGCATGTCTGCCGTACGCAAAAACGACTCGTCATCTGGATCTACGAGATGTGCGAAGGCCGGTTCGCGGCTCGCTAGTTCAACTAGCTCGCGATAATCAGTCGATTGGCCGCGCGCGCTCCAGCAATTCCTGCAGCCCTGTAGCATCCACAATCCCATTACGTTCTTCAGAAGGCGTGTCGTCCCGTTCACACCACCTTCGTTTGTGAAGTTCAGCTTGAGAGCCTCGGAAGTCACGATGGGCGCATCGAGCTCCGTACCAATGAGAGACCATGTCCCGGAACTAAGAAATGCGGTTCCATTGCGAGCCGTAATAGCTGCAACAGCGGAGCCAGTATCGTGACACGCTGGAGCAATCACGGGAGTTGCCGACAAAGAAGAGTTCTGCGACAGCGCAGGCCGCAGAGTTCCGATAATTGTGCCGGGCTCAACAATCGCTGCCGGCAGTTCCGGCGGCAGCCCCAGCGATTGCATGAGATCGACGGCCCACGTCCGGCGGATTGGGTCAACCAACTGCGTCGTGGTGGCATTCGTGAATTCGCAAACCGCATTTCCGGTCAGCCAGTAATTGAACAGGTCGGGAATCGTGACGAGTTGTCGGGCTGCCGCGATGATAGTCGGCGTCTCCCGCTGTGCAGCAACAAGCTGGTACAGGGTATTGATCGGCATAAACTGAATACCCGTTGCGCGATAGATCTCTTCTTTGGGAACCTTTCGAAATACTTCATCCATGAGTCCCTGCGTGCGCCGGTCACGGTAGTGATAAGGATTCTGTAGCAGTTCACCTCGTTCTCCGAGCAGTGCGTAATCCACGCCCCATGCATCCACGCCGATGCCGTCCAATTCCACATCCTTGACGTACTCAAGAGCCTTACGCACTTCGAGCCAGAGCCGGGCAACGTCCCAATGAAGCGAGCCCCCGTACTCAACTGGCTCATTTCGAAATCGATGGACTTCCTCAGTCGTGAGAAATCCTGCCCGCAGGTGCGCAACAACAGCACGTCCGCTTTCAGCCCCGAAATCGAACGCCAGATAAGATTTTGAATGAGGTGAGTTAGGCATAGGAAGAAACGTTGTGAGCGTTCTTCGCTGCCCGCTCTTTGGTGATGCGCTCCAGATAACCGCTTTGCCGGAACGCCTCCATCGGATCTTTGGGCAGACCTTTCGACTCTCGCCACTCCTGAATTATCGGACGGACGTCGGTCCCAAAAGCGTCTTGCAACACCGACTCCGCCTCGACCAGGCTGCAACTCTTCTGAGCGGTCGCGAGTTTCTTCGCGTCCACCAATGCGGCTTTTGCATAAAGTTGCTGTGCCATTGTGACTGTCTGGATCGTGGCTTCGATTTTGCCTTTCAGGTTGTGACTTTGATCCACCATGTAGGCGATGTCGGCGCGTTGCTCCGTTTCCCACTCAAAAAAGCGAATCTCGTTGAAAATTCGAAATACTTGATACGGATCGATCGATCCCATCGTCAAATCGTCGTCAGCGTAGCGACGATCGTTGAAATGAAACCCGCCCAGCATCTTTTCAGCTAGCAGCCATGCCACAATCTGCTCGATATTTTGCCCGGCATAATGATGTCCGGTATCAACGAGCACCTTCGCTTGCGGACCTGCCGCACGTGAAAGCAGAAGCGCCATCCCCCAGTCGGCAATATCCGTGTGATAAAACGCCGGCTCGAACGGTTTGTACTCGACTAGCATTCGCTGGTCCGGCGACAACTCTCGATGAGATTCCTTCAGTCCTTCGGTAAACCACTCCTTGCGCTGCCGGATGTTCGCAGTTCCCGGATAATTCGAGCCATCCGCAAACCAGAATGAAACGTCTCTGCTGTGCAGACGCCGTGCGATTTCGATGCTGTCTTTCGCGTGTTGCATGGCACGACGGCGAATCGTCCCGTCAGGATTTCCGAAGGAGCCATATTTATATTCCTGATCCTGGAAAAGATTCGGATTGATCGATCCGGGCGCAACCCCGTAACGGCTGGCAAAGGTTTTGATTTCCTCAGTACTTTGGACACCCGCAGGGCAGTCCCACAAAACGTGTAAAGCAACGGTCGGACAGATTCCGGTCAGCAGGTGCACTTGACCGGCATCGCTGAACTTCTCCTCCGTCGTAGTAGCTGCGGCTGGTTGAATAAATTTTCCAAAACGAGTGCCAGTATTGGCGAAACCCCAGGAAGGCAGCTCAATTCGAAATGTCTCGAGCGCGTCGAACACTTTCTGATTCGTGGAGGAGTCCATGCGAACCTCTCTTGTGCGTAAGAGTACAACGCTATTTTCCTACCGTCACTGTTTCTTTGCCAATCCGACCGTTTCGCGATGCAAATGCCTAGGGTCGTGCTCCACAGATAGTTTGCCTAGGGTCGTGCTCCACAGATAGAACGATCTTCGACTCAAGCAGGCTCAAACAGCGGCGCCGGGGCGCTTCTCTGCGATACTATCGAACGCGATGCCTGACCCGGAAGTATTCGACAATGCCGCGCAAAACCGCTTCGAATTGAAATCAGGAACCGAAACAGCGTTCCTTGTTTACAGCAAATTACACGACCGGATTCGTTTGATTCACACGGAAGTTCCCGTCAAACTGAGAGGCGTGGGGCTGGGTTCAAAGCTGGTAGAGGGAGCACTTCGCCTGGCAGATCTGGCCGGACTCAAGGTGAATCCGCAGTGTCCTTTCGTCGTGGAGTTTCTCAAGCGACACCCCGAGTATCTCCACGTCGTGGACCCCGAACACCGACGCGACCTCGAATAGATAAATCGCAGTCTGCTCCAACGGGGCCCAGCAGCATCCTGTTTCACTCTCCTTGGATGAACGGCGTTTCGCCTTTGGCTCGCCCGACGACTTAGGCGGCGCGCCCGCGTCCAACCGACTTCTCTTGCAGGAGAAGTTCTGACGCTTTCACGCTCATGTGCGAGTGAAACCACTTCTGCACCACGTCGTGGCAAAGGAAATTCGCAAGCGAGAGGAAGCTCATTCCCTGGTGGTGAACCATCCACGAACGTACGAGTTCCCAGCGAGGTCCCCTAAACCGCCGGCGACCGACACTGTAATCAGCGGCTTCGCAAAATCCGTACGCCCCAAACCAACCGAGTTGTTCCATGCGGTGCAGATTGGCAATCGCATTCTTGTTATCCACCTTTAACGCAAGGAAAGTCGAATACGGTGACACAATGAGCGGGTCGGTCTCGTTCTTCTTCAGCGCAAGACTCGGAACCCCAAAAGCTTCGTAGTGATAATCCCCGGCTTCATTGATTCTGGCGCACGCCGATTCGGAGATTCCCCACGGTATCGCCTTCTCAGCCGCATATTCCTGCTGCGACCGCACAGCTGCTGTGGCGGCACGATCAAGCAGTGTATTGCGATAGCTCCGCATCCAGATCGACGGCATAAGATATTCGAACATGGTTCCAGTCCACGACAGTAGAACCGGACGACCACGGTCGGCAGCGAACGGGCGGTCCAGCCGGAACCACGCTTCCTGTGGAATATCTTCTTTTGCAATAGCCACGAAAACTGCGGTGCGAGGCTCTGTCGCAAGCAAATCGTAAAAATAGGGTTGCAGTTCTTTTGCCTGGGCGTCGAAGCCAACTGACATCAGAAGACGCTGCTTATCAACCAGGAACGTGAAATCCATGGCGTCGGCAATGTCGCGCGCCTGCCGTCCGATTCTTCGAAGCTCGTCCACAAGTTGCAGAGCGTTCTTGCGCGCTTCTGCCAACAACTGCAAGAAACCTTCCGCGGACGATCGTTCCCCATTTTTCGCTGCTTGCAACGTTTGGTCGAGATGGAGTTCAAATTCTGCAATCAAGTCCGGCAGCCGCTGTAACGGCACTTCGTAAGTCGACTTCGTTTCGAGAATTTTGCCGCGCAAATCAGCAAACTCCGGCAGCATCCAGGGCATGTATGCCCGGACCATCTCTCTGACGTTCTTTACCCGCGTTTCCGTCTGCGCACGGAACCAGGCAATCTCCGAAGCACGTTCAGGTTTGGTGCGACGCTTTTCTTCACGGAGGATGTTCTCAGGAAAATTGAGAATCGCCTGTAGCCAGCCGGCTCGATGAATGCTCGATTCGAAGTCCGAAACCACGCGCTTGGGAATCGCTCGCAGCCCGGCAAGCACTCGAAGATGATCCACCAAACCTTTTGCCACACTTTTTGAAATCAGAGGCCGGTGCAGTAGATCGAGACAACCCTGTTGAAGCGTCCAAAGAGACGCCACCATGTTCCCACTGTCCACCGAAGAAATGAAGAACGGCGGCTTGGGCTGCAGCGTGTGGGTGTCGTACCAGTTCATCAGATGGCCACGATATTTCTCAAGACCGTCCAATGTCTCTAACGTCTTTTCTGTCAGTACCACCATCTCGGGAACCGTCAGATATCCAAATTCCACCGCAACCTGTCTGGCATTCAGCAGTAGGCCAACATTCGTCGGCGATATGCTCCCGGCAATCTTCCGCGGTTCGTCCTGCACGTTGTCAGGTACAAGCCAGTTCTGTTCCTGGTTCGAGAATTCGGCGAAGTAACGCCAGATATAGAGCGCGGACTTCCGCAAGAGCCATGAGTCGTTGCGCGTAATTTCGGGAGCTGGCTCCAGCGGGCTTGCGTTGAGCCACAACGCCAGGGGCTTACTGCACGCCCACAGAAAAAGAATGGGTGCGGCCGCCCAGAAAGCATGGTGGCGGGTGAACCAGATCACGACACCCAGACCGACCGCCAGGAACGGCATCCAGTCGATGTAACGGTCGATGGGTGTGCGGGTCTTCCCCAGTTCCGCTTCCTCAGCAGTTTCCCACTCGAGAAGGCGCTCTCGCGTCACCAGACGCCGCACCAGCGCCCGTGCTACGGCATCGAGAGATAACAGCGTTTGATGCGCGAGAAGGGTCAGCGTCAGCAGAGTTGTGAAGTTCGCTGTAAACAGACCACCTACTGCATCGCGCGCGATACCCAGGTTGCGAGCTACGATTGCCCGAGTAAATCCAAAACACAGTTCAACCCATGCCGGGACGAACAATATGCATATCGCAGCAATCGTCCAGAGAACCGGATGGTCCATCACAAACCACGCATATAAAAGTAGTGCGAGCGTCGCGGGCTCGATGAGGCTACGACGCAGGTTATCCAGAATCTTCCAACGCGACACGAGTGAAATCGGATTCGGTACTCGCGCACCGGATTCATCAGGCACCCGATCGGTGAGCCACTCCACAATCTGCCAATCGCCTCGCAGCCAACGGTGCTTCCTGCGACTGTAGGCGCTGTAGTGCGATGGATAATCTTCGATAACAGGAATGTCGGTTGTCAGCCCGACTCGCGCGTAAGCGCCTTCAATCAAGTCGTGGCTCAATAGGGAATTCCGCGGAAATCTTCCATAAAGGACGCGGAACATCGTGTCCACTTCGTAAATGCCCTTACCCGCGAATGAGCCCTCTCCGTATAGGTCTTGATACACATCGGAGATGGCTCTCGTGTAAGGATCTAGGCCGGTCTCTCCTGCAAATATGGCGGCAAGCCGGGAGCGCGTCGTGCACTGCACACTGATGTCGACCCTCGGCTGCAGGATTCCGTATCCCGCAACGACAATATTTTTCTCAGGATCGATGATCGCCTGGTTCAACGGATGGGCAAGCGCCCCGATCATGCGGTGTGCCGAACCACGGGGCAGTTCCGTGTCCGAATCGAGCGTGATCACAAATCGGACCTTGCGCAAAATCGGAAGGTCACCAATCTTTACCGGGAAGCTATCGAATTGTCCGCGGAGTAATTGATTCAGATCCAGAAGCTTGCCGCGCTTTCGCTCCCAGCCCATCCACCCTTTTTCGCGTGGGTTGTAGACGCGATGCCGGTGGAGATGGAAGAAAGTACCGGAATGTTTTTCCGAGTACCTTTCGTTCAGATCCGTAATTAGATTCGAGCACAGCTGCACCAAGTCGTTCTCTTCGGGCGCCGGGTGCGGCGAATCGGGAAGATCCGACACGATGGCGAAATGAATATTCGGATCATGATTGCCCAGGTAGCGGACTTCAAGTTCGTCGATCAGGTGCTGGACTTGCTTTTCGTTGAGCAGCAATGTGGGGATAGCAACGAGTGTGATGCAGTTCGCAGGAACACCCTGCTGCGTGAAATCCATCTTGGGCAAAGATGTCGGTCGCAGCAAGTTGGTCGTTAGATAGTTCATCAACTGAACCGCGGCCTGCGAACTGGGCAGCAGCACAATGATCATTGAAAGCAACACGGTCGAAAGTGGCGTGTACGACGGAGTGAGAATCCACAACACGCCGGTCACGATGACGAAGGTGAGCAATGCAATGCCAACCAATAAATACTCATCGGGATGAGTCCGCAGATAGCCACGAAACCGCTCCTGGAAATCGGCGTTGTACCCGACCCTCTGGCACAGCATCTTGCTCCCATCGCCGACGAGATAGTAGCCAATGTGAGATTCGCGTTGTGCAATGCGAGGATCGTTCGAGCCCCGTTTCTGAGCTTTGCGAGCAAGCGCCAGCGCCTCTTTCGCAACTTCGATTTCCGTGAGATCCGAGCGGCGTGCAATTCGTGACACTCTTTCCCGATACGAGTTACGGCTGTCAGAATCCATCGATCCATACGCGTCTGCTGGATCTTGCAGCAGAATGTCATCAAACGGGATCAGCGACTCCAGATCCTCTTTCCAGGACGCCTGCGCCACATGCTGGTAATTCCGAATGAGCGGAACGACACTCTCTGTGGGCGGACGATCGACGTTCTTCAGATAGACAATTCCCAAGCCCGCAATCCGCTCGATCAATACGAGCTTCAGGGCAGGAACCAGCGATCCAATCTCGTGAAATTCGAGGGGCGTGGTCTCTTCGAACGCCATGCAGAACGCAGTAAATTGGCTCTTGGAAAAACTTGCACCCACTTGATCAAGAAATCCCTCAGCTATTGCCAGGACTCTCGGGAGAATTTCTGTTTTGTAAGAAACGACCGGAAGTGTGAGTGTTCCAAACTCATTGACGAGTCCGCGCGCTGCCGACGAAAGCTGCTGCCCATTAGTTCGTAACCATAGTAGGTCGACCGAATCCGGCGATTCGGCAAATGCAGCATCGATACCATTGACCAACTTCTTCAGCCTGGAAAGCAGCTTCTCGCCCCGCGGCTGGAATGCCTCTGCCGACTCCCTCTCTGGTAGCCAGCTCAACGTGGCGGCGAACTCCGCACCAGCACTCCGGGCAGGCACAACTTCTTCAATACTGCCCGCACTGGAGAACTTTCGCTCTTCTTCTCCGATTATTCCTTCGACTTGTGTATGAGGCCCCATCCGTAAGCTACCGCCCTTCGCGAATCAATCTCTATAGCTTTGCCCGCATCTCAACGATAGCTGGCCGCTTGCAGCTCGAACATCTCCGCATAGCGACCTCCGAGGTGCGTCAACTCTTCGTGATCGCCTTCTTCAGCAATGCGTCCGTTCTCCAATACCACAATGCGATCGGCCATACGCACCGTTGAAAATCGGTGAGAGATGAAAATGGCCATCTTGCCGGTGGTAAGCTCCGCAAAGCGCTGGAACACCTCGTACTCGCTGCGGGCATCCAGTGCCGACGTAGGCTCGTCCAGGATTAACAGTTGAGCGTCTCGCAAATACGCTCGCGCCAACGCGACTTTCTGCCATTCGCCACCAGACAGATCGACGCCACCGTCGAACCGGCGTCCAAGCATCTGTTCGTAGCCGGAACCCAGTTTCCTGACAACATCGTCGGCCATGCTCTTCTGCGCGGACCGCTTGAGCAGATCAAGTTCGTTGATGTGCTCGATCTTGCCTACGGCAATGTTTTCTCGCGCGGTCATTTCATAGCGCATGAAATCCTGGAAAATGACGCCAATCTCGCGATAAAGGTCTTCCAGGTCGTATTCCCGCAGATCAGTACCATCGAGCAGGACTTGGCCCTCGACCGGGTCATATAAACGCGTCAAGAGTTTGACGATCGTGGTCTTCCCTTCTCCGTTTTCCCCGATCAATGCAACTCGCTCGCCCGGCCTCAAAGTGAAATTGAGCTTGTTGAGAATCAGGCGCGACGATCCCGGATATCGAAAGGAAACATTGCGGAACTCAAACCCGATCTTGATCGGACGCGGCGCCGGCAATGCGTTGGGTTTCGATCGAATCGTCGGACGCATCTCAAAAAACGCAATCAGGTCCGTCATAAACAGGGCCTGGTCCGCGATCGTCGAAAGGGACGAGAATGTTTGCTGCAAATTCGAACTGGCCTCGCGGATCGCGTTGGCCAGCAAGGTCAACGTACCGAAACTGAAGACCCCCGTCACGGTTCGCCATACCGCATAGACATATGCGGTGTAGTAACCGGCCGTCCCAATCATGGAAAGCAGCGATCCAGCGATCACCTTGCGGCGAGCAAGAGCAATATCCTCTTCATACACCTGATCTGAAAGCTTTTTGAATCGGTTCGTAAGGAAACTTTGCAGCCCAAAGAGTTTGAGTTCCTTAGCTGCTTCCTTACTGCCGCCGAGAATACGCAGGTAATCGAGTTGCCGACGGATAGGCGTCTGGCGAAAGTTTTTCGCGTAGCCGACAAATGCAAAGTGCGTTTCGCCCACAAAGGCCGGGATCACGCCGACGATCAGCAGCAGCAGCAGCCATGGCGAAAACACCATGATCGAAATGGACAACGTGATCGTCGTGATGACCTGTTGGATCAGCCTCCCGATCGCTTGGATCATATAAAGACGATCCGTCGCTTGCACCCTCGCCCGCTCCAGCCTGTCGTAAAAGACAGGATCTTCATAAGCCATAACATCCAGGCTCGCCGCATGCTCCATCACACGAACGCTGATATGGTTTGTGTACTTGCCGGCAAGCAGAGCATCCGAATAATCGATGAGGCGCCCGACGAGCCCGGTCGATATGGCCAAAGCAAATTCGGCCGCGACCAGCCACCAGAGCTTGTGTCCAATAGGTTGGTGGGTCGTTACAATTCGGAAGATTGTGTCAATGATGAGCTTTGAAACCCAGAACAAGGCGGGCGGCAACAATGAAGCGATCACTCGAGCCACCAACCCTAGAATGACAACCGAACGTCCGGATTCCCACACAAAACGCAGAACTGCCGGTACGTTACGGAGCGCCGTCAGGCGGTCCCGCCACCCGTTCCAGAATTCCGATTGCTTTTTCATGGCTGAGCCAGCACGGGGATTCCTGCCCAAACAAGCACGCGTCAGCTCTTGAAATGATAGCCTAGGGCCTACCCAAGGGATCCATCCCTTGGGTCCAGGCAAATCAAGTCAGGTAAACAAAGCCAGATCCCCAAACGGCATTTGGATGAGAAAAATGACCCAGTGGTTGGGCGTGGATGCAGCCAGCTACGAGCCTAATGCGAAGACTCCGGCTCTTCCTTATGGAACCCGGCACGCTCCATTCCCCGTCGGGCCTCCGGACTCTTCATAAAGGTCTCCCAAACGAAGCCCGTGCGCAGATTCTCCGCCATCAGGAGAATGATCCCTGTGTCAATCCCAATCACGTCCGTATCGTACCAGTTCTTGAGTGGATTGAATGCATTCACAAACGCATACTTGCTCCATGCCGAGGGATAACGGGTTCGCATAGCCTTCAAAACTCGCAATGTTTCAGCAGGCAGGAAGGGCAATGATCCGCCGGCCGCGCTCGGAACCACCGTTCCGTCGATCGGACCTGTCGCCGGGGGACCACCCCACACAACGTATCCCTGCTGCGAATCCGATGCTGTAATGCCCCAAAGATCCTCGCTGTAATCCGGAAACTGTTTGCCGAGTTCCAGGCAAAACCGCCGGTGTACTTCCGTTGCGATAACGGAGTTTTCGAAGTAATCGGCATACTTATCGCGCTGGCCCCGGAAATCAAACCAGGCCTGTGAATACTGGTGCACGAACAATGGAGCGAACGACCCGATATACCGCATGCCGT
>Ga0070735_10000801_pt1 | contig 32004 bp, 22 predicted proteins | sample Coa_R1_FD_66443 | JGI IMG/M metagenome (GOLD analysis project Ga0070735, IMG submission 66443) | Surface soil microbial communities from Centralia Pennsylvania, which are recovering from an underground coalmine fire - Coalmine... | ecosystem: Environmental > Terrestrial > Soil > Unclassified ...
GTAATCACCTTGAGAGAATGCGTGGTAGAAATCGGCAAACCAGTACCATCCCGGATGGTTGGGATTGAGCTGTTTCGCTCGTCCAACCAGTTCCATGCCGTGTTCGACGCTTCCCGTGTAGGTCAGCAATTCGCCCAGATAGGCAACCGAGTTCCCATCCATCGGGTTCAGGGCAACTGCCCGCTCAACCGCATTACGGAACGATTCGTAGTCCTTCTGCAACCAGAGCGCCTGACCCAGACTGAAATAAGCCAGATGATTGGAAGCCCCAAGTTCGACGGCCCGCCGCGCGGCGGAAGCTGCAATCTCTAACGCATTGGCTTGCAGTTCATATCCGTGCACATAGTCCTGGCCGCATAGAAAAGAAAGCATGGCCCACGCATCCGAGAATGTGGGCGCCCTGCGCACCGCTTGCTCTAGTCCCGTGCGCGCGGCCGTGAGTGCCTGCGGCGTCGCACTATAGCAATAGCCGAAGCTGCTCAGCACAGCTTCATAGGGAGTCATCTGCTCGGGATCGCGGGAGCGTAACACCTGGCTCATACTCAATGGCAGAACACCGTTCATGTCGGCGACAGTGGAAACGATGCGCGGGACGAGATCATCTTGCAACTCAAACAGAGTTTCGCTTGCGAATGCGCGCTCAAAGGTCTCCGCCCAAAGATGGGATCCACTTTGTGCATCGACCAGTTGGACGGCAATGCGGATTTTCGCTCCGGCCTGGCGAACAGTTCCTTCCATGACATAACGTGCGCCCAGTTCCTTGCCCGCGCCCCGAACATCGACCAATTGGCCGGCATAGTGCGACGAGGAACTACGCGCGATGACGCGTAAATAAGAAAATTTCGACAGGCCGGTGATGATGTCGTCGGTGAGGCCGTCGGCAAGAGCAGATAAATCCGCATCACGGCCCATGTACTTGAATGGCAGTACTGCGACCCAGAAACCTTCATCCGCCCGCACTGCCCCGGAATCTGGAGCGGGCGCGGTGCGGGCGGATGAAGAAAGCGAGGCGGGCTGGGCAGCGTTCCGTGCCAGATCGCGAAATTCGTTGCTCACATCACGCGCGGTCTGCACGCGGTGCCGCGGTTCTTTTTCAAGGCACCGGCGGATAATCCGCGCCAGATCGGTGGGAAGATCGGGCCGCGAATCGGTCACCGCCGGCGGTGTATCCCGCAAAATCGCCGAAACCAACTCGGCGGAAGAACCGCCTTGGAACGGACGCTTTCCCGTCGCCATCTCGTATAGCAGTACGCCCATCGAAAAAATATCAGTTCGATGGTCGAGGGGACGGCCAGAGGTTTGTTCCGGAGACATGTAGGCGGGCGTCCCCATCACGACCCCTACTTGCGTTCGACTGTCTGAGGTCATGGTGGCGTCGCCGAGATTGGAGCCACGGATGTCCTTCGCCAATCCGAAATCCAGCACTTTGAGTCGGCCTTCCGTTGTGACCATGACATTAGCGGGTTTCAGGTCACGGTGCACGATGCCTTTTTCGTGAGCAGCCGCTAGCGCGTCGGCTAACGCTTGCGCAATTTCGAGAATCTGCTCGATGGGGAGGCCGGTTTGGCAAATCAAGCGGTCGAGTGGGAGCCCTTCGACGAGTTGCATCGTAAGGAAGTGGACGCCTTCCGATTCTTCCACCGAGTAGATCGTGACAATGTTCGGATGATCAAGTTGGGCGAGGACCTTGGCTTCTCGACGAAAACGCCCTAGCCGTTCGGAATCTTGTGCCATCTCGGCGGGTAGCACCTTCAGCGCTACATCCCGGCCGAGCTTCGTATCGGTGGCGCGATACACCTCTCCCATGCCGCCGGCCCCCAGAGGTGACCGGATTTCATAGGAACCGAGTTTGGTCCCGGAAAGGAGCGCCATTGGTGGGCGTAATTATAGCCCCGATGCAGCATAGCGAGGCGTGGACCGGCGGCTATACGGAAGTGTTGTCGCTAGCCGGAAACTGTAAAAAGCGATTCGGTGAAACGCCAAATTACTTGGTCAGATTTCGGCACCCGAATACAACATTGCGCTTGTCTCTTCATCGTATCGGGCGCCGAATTGCTGGTGCTTAACCATTCGTCCACGCGGTCGTCGAAAGAGCGTAGCCTCTACTCTTGCGGCAGCCTCGTCCGGCATGTGTGGCAGCACGTGAGCATAAGTGTCCAACGTGAAGGCCGTGCTCGCGTGTCCAAGCTGCTCAGAAACAACTTTCGGCGACACTCCACCTGCCAACGCGATTGTGGCCGCCGAGTGGCGCAAATCATAGAGCCTCAATCGTGGCACACCGCAAGGTCGAGTATCGATCTGAACTGCATAAACCAGGATTATGTTGTCCTCAGATTTATGTGACGTTCAGCATCCGTTTGCCGATAGACAGCGGGTTCCAACTGGCTGAACGTCAAATAGGTTCGTTAGAGTTGAGCCAGGAACTTCAGCAGGTCAGGATTGTCGCGCCAACGTTTTCGCGGTTGCCGGAGTTTGGTTTCACACACGCCCAGCGCCTTCGCCTTCGTCTCCAGATCGCTTTCCGTGTAGATATTCGTCGTGTCGATTGAGACGTGCCCCAGCCATGCGCGGATCGTGTTGATATCCACTCCGGCCCGCAACAGATGGGTGGCTGTGGTGTGCCGAATCGTGTGCGGCCCGATTCGTTTAAGTCGCAACCCCGCCCGATTGCCTCTGGCCATTCTGGCGTAACGAGTGACGATGTCGTGCACGCCGAACCGTGTCATCGCTCGTTCAGAACGGGGTTTGCACGACACTAACGTGCGTGGTTTCAACGCGGCGTGGAGCCGCCGGAAACGACGATTTTGGCACACGGTTACTACTGTCACTGGTCCTGAGCAGAAAAAGCACATCAATAAAGCAACAAGTCTATCCAAATCAGTCACTTGCAAGTGGCCATTCCCGCGCGATTCGACGTATACTCCCTGTATAGGCCTCTCCCCGCGGATTCTGAGCGCGCATCGCTTGGCGGTGCATTTTCCTAATTAGACTTTCTGCCAGAAAAAGAGGACGAGATTGGAGACCCTGAGTGACACGTGCGGCAAGCCACACGGCATCATTCGCGAGATCGCCGGCGGCCAGGAGCGCCTCTACGACAGAGGCTGGCGTCCGATTGCTATCCTATCCCCTGAACACGAATTACACGTTTAAGAGTTGGTGGGTAATGCGATGAACGCACGCGAAATGGCACAATCGTTCGCAGCGCAGGGCAACACGGTAAGGGCGGCTGGCTTGATGCTCAAGCTGGTCGAGACCGAACCGACGCCTGAGAACCTCACGCTGCTGGCGGAAATCTACATGCAGCAGGGCTTGTTCGACGACGCAGCGGCTCTGTACCTGCGCGTCTTAAATTTAGGGGGTATTGGTGGCGTACCGCCGAAGGAATCCTAAGTTCGATCAGATCTGCGAGGCAGCCTCGTTCCAGGCAGGCGTGGCTTACCGCGCCGTGAATGCCTTGCTGCCGGATGCGACCAACCGCACGAAAATGAGAATCGCACGGAAGATTCTTAGCTTGTGCGACGGCGAGGACAGAAGCCTGAAGATCAGCCCGGCACAGCTTCAGGAGCTTGTGATGCCAAACTGGCAGTGCATCGACCGCGATTGTCCTGCGTGCTTCTTTTGGGAGCCAATGTCGCGGGCGATCAACGAGTTCTTCAACGAAGATTGACGCGGGCTGGAGCCTTCAAGCCCAGCCCGCTGCCCTGAGGGTGCTGAGGGGCTCTGTATCGCAGCGTGCGGTTACATCATAGGTCGGATCACACGAGCCATATCTTGTCGGGTTAGCAGCATAAGAAGGAGGAGCGCAGATGGAAATGTTCGACGAGATTCGCGTCGTTCGGAATCCGCTGATCAGCGACGAGGATCAGATTGCGGAACTGGAGTTCGCCAGGGCGCAGGAGAAATTTTGCGAAGCATCTTGTCGCTGGGCTGATACCAAGCAGCAGAGCGCGATGGAGAAGATGACGGAGTGCGAGGTCAAGCTGCTGAATGCCTTCTGCCGGGGCGAGAACAATCCGGTCATCGTCAAGGCGTGGGCCGCATACCGCAGGCGGTTGCTATTTCACCACCGGAGAGAAAGCTAGTGCGCCGCACAATGCCATTCACGGCAATCACACTCCGTGCAGACGGACTCTCCAGCCGGCCTATCCGTGGGGATGTTGTATTGCTTGGGCGACAGCAGCACATCGTCCACCCTCGTCGCGCCCGTCTTCGCGCATGTTTCTGGGCGAGGAACTAGGCTTGGGTAAGTTCCAACCTTGGTGAGAACTGGCTGTGAAATGGCGAGCAAAGTCGTTCGGCCCAGCCCTAGCTTTGTGACATGCACCCTAACCCCTGAGTCCGTCAACTTGTTCGGGAACACTCGCGGAACACCGTATCGTCGACACTTACTAGTTCTTCAATGCCACTGCCCTGCACAGTGATGCGCTGTGCTTCGCCATGTCCATCAGCGCAACTCCCTGTCCAAAAACGGACGTCAAAGCTACCCGCTGGGGCTAATGAGATGGTCCGCCGCCGGGGAGGAGAAACAGAATGATCTGACGACTTCAGTCCGAGCGTTGAGCCACCTCTTGATCCCGTCTCCGGATAGGTGACAGGCAATTGGGAGATCTAATCCCCTTGGGACGAGGAATCCGTGTTTACGGAGATCAGTGGCGAGGACAATCGGAGTTGCTCGTCCAGATACGTGGTGATTTGACGCGGCGTTTCGAATTTCAGCAACTGTTCCCGGAAATCCTCATCATCTAGCCGCCTTGCCAGGGATGAAAACACCTGCATGTGGTTGTTGGCGCCATCGGAACTGCGCATTGCAAGCAGGACGACCATGCGAACACGTTCGCCGTGAACCGAATCCCATTCAATCGGTTCCTGGAGACGGAGGATACAGATCGAATTGGCGGTCACCGCGTCGGTCTTGCAATGAGGAATTGCAAAGGCATGGCCGAGCCCCGTTGAGTATTCTGCCTCACGTGCCCAAAGTGCTTCCTCCATGGCGTCGCGGTCAGCCGTCCGGTCGTGCACGTAGAAGGCATCAACCATTTCCTGAATAACCTCCTCTTTCGTGCGGCTAGTGCTTTCGAGGAGGACGAGATCTTCGCTGAGCAACGGCGCAACTTGGCTGACGAGATGAGTTGTCAAAAGCTCTTCCACTTCACGAGATTCGTTGCAGGCGAGAGCCCGACGGAGGACGAAACTGCTGCGTTCCAGAGAAAGTTCTCTAATCCTCGCTTTTAGCTCGCGTACTTCGGCAGCGGGTACACTTACTTCATCGAGTCCCAGGCCTACGAGAAGAGGCAAATTGCGCGGGTCCGCCGCCATTTCGCCGCACATTCCAACCCATCTCTCCGCCTCATGAATCTGATCCACGATCTGCCGCAAGAACCGCAGAAATGCCGGATGACGAACGGAGAATGATGAAGAAACAGCGGAGTTCGTGCGGTCAGCAGCAAAGAAGTATTGGCTGAGATCGTTGGTTCCAATGCTGAAGAAATCAACCTCTTGGCAAAGTTTGTCGAGAGCGAATGCGACTGAGGGAACTTCGATCATGATGCCGACTTTGATGTCGGACTTGAAACGAATATGTTTCCCAGACAGATGCTGAGCGGCACGCATAACCGCTGCCTTGAATTCACGAAATTCCTCTACGAAGGCAACCATCGGAGCCATGATCTGCACCGGGCCTTCGGCGGAAGCCCGAAGAATCGCTCTCAACTGAGATTGCAGCAAGTCGTGGTGCCGATCGTAAATCCGAATGCCCCGATACCCCAGAAACGGATTGTCTTCTTCTGCGAGATTCAGATAAGGCGCCTTTTTATCGCCGCCGATATCGAAGGTGCGGATGATGACCGGCTTGCCCCTGGCGCTCCGCACAGCCTGCGCATATATGGCGAACTGTTCTTCTTCAGAAGGCGGTTCCTGGCGGCCCAGAAAAATCATCTCGGTCCGGAATAGTCCGATACCGTCTGCCTCATTCTCGAATGCAGAGTTTACCTCTTCTCCCGAAGAAGCATTGGCTCCCACGTCGATGATTCTTGTGCGCGAGGCGGCAGAACTCAGGGAACGGTCGGCCGCGGCTTTTCGGCGACGCTCGAATGTCTCTTGTTCATGCTCGTAGAATCGTCGTACCGGAGGTGAAAGCTGTGGAATCACGAAGCCGCGATTGGCGTCGACCAGGACTTCGCTGCCACGCGTAAGCAACTGGCGGGCATTTCTAACTCCGACTAGAGTGGGAATGCCGAGCGAGCGGGCCAGAATTGCCGCATGCGAGGTTGTGGCGGATTCCTCAAGTATCAGCGCCTTCAGCCATCGGCGATCGATTCCAAGAAGTTGCTGCGGACCGATGGTCTCGGCCACCAGAACAGAAGCTTCCTGCAGAGCAATTGCCGACTCCGGAAGACCGCCACACAATTCCTGGATCAGTTGCAGGCAGATTTCCTCGATGTCAGCTCCGCGTTGTCTCACATACTCGTTCTCAGAGTGGCCCAACAGATCGATGAAGAATTCAGCGGCTTGAATAACTGCTCGAGGTGCAGACCTGCCTTGTCGCACTCCGTCCTCAAGCTTCTCGCGCAACAAGACGTCGCCCGCCATTGCAAGCTCTGCCTGAAGCACAGCAGAGCCTGTCGGGGTCAGGCAATATTTCAGTTTCTCCCTGATCCGCTGACGTACGGCTTCCAGTGCATCTTTGATTTTCTCCAACTCGACCGCAAGAGCGAGTGGCGACTGAGCATCCACGTCGCGCGGAAGTGCGATCCGGCTGAGGGATACGATTTTGCCCTGGCCGATACCACGGCTTAGAGAAGTGCCGAAAACACAAGCGACGCGAGCCTGGCGCAAACCTCGTGGAGCAGTCTTGCTCTGCATAGAGATGTCGACCAGAGGCATTGGAACATCGCAACCCGGAAGGACATCTTGAACGAAGCGCTGAAGCGCGTCGGTTGCGACTGGCGCATCAGGTCCGCTCATGCGCACCGAACAATGATCGCCCTCGCGAACGTCTGCTGCAATAATGCCAAGGACGCTCTTGCAGTTCGCTGTTAGGCCATTGCGTGAGTTGGTCAGAGTACATTCACAGTCGAAGCGGTTTGCCGTCTCCGCGAAATGACTGGCCGGGCGAGCATGCAGGCCGCTCGGGAGCGGGCACGAAAACGTGAACTCTGTCGGATTTTCTTTGCCCCGCGTCATTCTTAACGTTGAATCTTTGAAAAGATCCCTTCCGGATTCTTTAACGCCTCTTGGAGCGGAACCTGAATTACCTTCACTCCGTTGAATCTTTCGCGACCTTCAACCTCGATATCGACAGCAAAAATCGCTATTTGTGCCTGGCGAATATCAGTCTCCGTAAGCTTGTTCTCGATTCCCATAGCACCCTGAGTCTCAACCTTGATTTCATGGCCGAAATTCTTAGCAACTTTTTCTAGCCTCGCAGCGGCCATATAGGTGTGAGCAATACCCGTAGGACATGCCGTCACAGCTACCAGTTTCATGAGTACTCCTTCGCGTTCTGTTGCAGTTGGGTGGACTTATGTTTGAGTAAGAGAATAAGAAGGGCAGTTACCGCAGTCCCCACCGCGATAGCAAATATGTAAGCGATTCGATGGTCAACAACGGGTAGAACGATTGGGCCGCCATGGGGGGCGTGGTCTCCCACTCGCGCCGTCATGGCGATCGCGGCTGCCACGGCTGAACCTGCAACAATGCTGGGGATCACGCGGATCGGATCGGCAGCAGCGAACGGAATAGCGCCCTCGGTGATGCCGATCAGTCCCATTGCAATCGCGGCCAAGCCGGCTTCGCGCTCTTCGGTACTCCAGACATTTCTGCGCAGCAGGGTGGCGAGCCCCATACCCAGAGGCGGTGTGCAGATAGCGGCTGCGCAGGCGCCCATGATCTGAAAATTTCCCTCCCGGATCATGGCAGCGCCAAAGAAAAATGCCGTCTTGTTGACAGGTCCTCCCATATCGAAGGCAATCATGGATCCGAGGAGAAGGGCCAGAATCACATCATTTCCCGTGCTCATCGATAACAGAGCGTGGTTGGCGTGATCCATAAGCGACGCGATCGGCACTCCGATGACCTTGATCATTAGCACGCCGACAATGCCGCCGGATATGATCGGGATCACCAGGATTGGCATAATCGGTCGAAGATACTTAGAGACGGGTATCTTCTTAAGAGCTTGCACTAAATAACCGGCAACTAGTCCGGCGAGAATTGCGCCCAGGAAACCAGCCTTTACCTGCCCCGCGAGATAACCTCCGAGAAACCCGGGAACAAGCCCAGGCTTTTCCGCAATCGAATAGGAGATGTATCCGGCAAGCACAGGCAGCATCAAGAACAATGACGTCGTGCCGATATCGAGAATGAGCTTTAGCCTCGGGGAACCCGCAAAATCAGGCCCCGAAGGAGTCATTGGCGCGAAAGCAATCGCGCATGCCACCAGGATCCCTCCGCACGCGATAAATGGAATCGCGTACGAGACTCCGGTTAGCAGGTGCTTCCGCAATCTCTGAAGTGATTCAACCATCTGAAGTTATGTCACTCGAAACGGAACTCGTGCATGGAACGTCCAAGACCGTCCAAACTCGGCACGAACTCTTTAACTCTTAATCTCGCTAGACGTTCCAGTTACCGAATTCTGCGAGGCCCAAATCTCATCCGCCGCTTAAGCGGAATCCGCCTCCTTTGACGTAATCGTTTCCGCCGACAAGCAGTCCCGTAGTATGTGTGATTCGTCCTATCCAGCGAAACAGGAGAGATGGAACGTTTGTTGTACTGAAGTAACATTTACTGAGAGCGCTCCTGCCGGAAGTCAAGCCGACACCTGCGTCGCATTGTCGGACCGATACTCCGTGGGAGTCACTTTGCAGATCTTCTTAAATACGCGGCAGAAATATGCTGGATCGGAATAACAGCAGCTGGCCGCGATCTCCTTTAAAGTCATGTTGTAATTCTGCAGCATAAACTTGGCTCGGTTCACCCGGACCAGGTTGAGATAGTCGTTGAAGCGCATGAGTCCTTCCTTCCGGAAGAGGCGGGAAACGTGGTTCGGAGCTAGCCCAAAGTGATGAGCCACGCTTTCGCGAGTGATCGGCTCATGAAAGTTCTCCTGCACGTACAGACAGATGGACTCGTACGTCCGAACGGCCTTACGAGGTTTCTGCTTCTCCGGTGTCTTCAAAAGTCGCAAGCATGCATGCAGCAGCGACTCAGTTAAGAGGCGCGCCAATGGCCCCTTGGAATCATCTGCCGCCAACACCATCAAGGCGGCTAGGATGCTATGCGTGGGGACGTCATATCCGCCATGAACGCTGGCCTTTACCGCACTTGCTGGTACCTGGGAGCCGCCGCTATGGCGCACCAGACTTATCCCAATCTGTTTGACTCCGAATAAGAAGGTAAGAACGTCGACGCGATCCGACCAATCCGGTTTGTTCCAGGCATGATCGGGGATCAAAACAGCGTGCCCGCGAACAGGTCGGATCGTTTCCGTACGCCCGGTGTGGGCGAGTTCCATCGTGTGGCATCCCGAAGTAGGAATTGAGAGGCGGGGGAAATTCGTGACATATGCGAGCGGCGGAGGAACGGTGCTGCCGTCGCCAAAGTGAACATGTCGAATCCGACTCTGACGCAGATATTCTTCGAGTTCACGGACGATGAGTCGGGCGCCGGACGTGGACCGCGAACTAGAAGAATTAGCGGGAGTCATCAAGGAAGGTTACGTTAGTGCAATTAATGTTAAATGTCTACTATTTCTTTTGCGGCTCACATTCTCCATACTTGCCAGCCGTACCAGAGATCAACACACGCAAAAACACTCAATATTTCGGGCACCAGGCAGTCTACGAGATATTTACCGGGACCGACCGGACAATATCGTTATTGTGCGTGAAGATCTGTCCCGGAGTCGCTGTAAATGTTTCTTGCGGTCGTTGTGAGGAAACCACAATGAATCGGCAGTCCAGTGCTGGAACTCAGCATTTCTTCACCACCAGCCAGCCAAATCGACACAGTTCAACCCGAGGTAGACGATGATCCGCAGAATCCTGCCGCTGTCAGTCCTGATCCTCGCATTGGCAATTCTCTTCGCTTGCGGCAATGGGATCGATAAGCTCCCCGGTGCTTCGAGCGGAGCAGTTACGGTCCAGTTCGCTCAAGCGCCTCCTACGCCGACGATCGGTGGCCAAGCTGTTGGACTGGAGGCCAATGCGCTTAACGATAACAGCAACAAAGGCGTGACATGGAGTTGTACTCCGGTGGGGGCATGCGGAACGTTTAGCCCGACGACAACGCCATACAACGTTGGGACCTTGTACACGCCGCCTGTGGCGCCTGCGAATGGGCCGATTACTCCAAATTTGAGTTATAGCGTAACGGTCACTGCAACTTCGGTGGCGGATAGTTCGAAGAGCGTCAGCAGCACATTCAATGTCGCTCAACAGTACGCATTCGTTCTAGCGGGCAACGGCTCGTTCGGAATGGTGGGCAGCGTAACGCTCGACGGCGGTGGAAACATAGTGGGAGGACAGGCGGATGCATCCGCGAATGGATTTTATTCCACCGTGCCCTCTATTACGGGAACTTACGCTCTCGATTCGAGCGGCCACGGATTTCTTTCGATGAGCCTGAATAATACGAGCTGCTGTGGGACCTTTCAGCAGACTCAGGGAATTACCGCAACGTCGAACTCCCACTTAGTGATCGCAGAAGAGGATCAGTTTAACGGGCTGACGATCGGCGGCGTCGGGAGCATGGATCTGCAAACCGCCCCGTTCTCCGCGTCGCAATTATCTTCCGGATACTCCTTCACTTTGGCCGGCTACAGTGGTGCGAATTCTGCGAACGCAAGCTGGGGAGGAGTTTTCACTGCCGATGGGGTAGGCACCCTGAGTGGCGGCATTTTTGACGAGAACTTTGGCGGTGGCACTGGTTACAGTTCGGTGCCCTTTACGGCAACGTTTACTGCTCCCAACGCAAACGGCCGCGGAACGCTCACTCTGAGTGCAACTCCGGACAGCCCAACCAAAAGCACCCAGTACGCCTACTACATCGTCACTCCCGAAGTATTACGCCTCACATCGATCACCACCACTAGCGCCGGGAATACCGGCAGTGCGTATGGGCAAGGCGCAGCCGCAACGGCAAACAGCGCTCTCAATGGAAGTTACATTTTTAGCGGATTTGGGTTTACCAGCAATTCCAACGGCGGTGAGTCCGGGGCCGCTGCGGGGCAGTTTACTGCGAATGGAGCGGGCAATATCACCGCAGGAATCATGGATTTGAACGCCTTCGGAACGGTGAGTACGAATTCCCTTGCGGGATCCACTTACTCGATTGCAGGAAGTCCGCGAGGGAGCCTGACGGCGTCTTCGGGACAAACTTATAACGTCTATCTGACTGATCCGAATCTGAACTTGCTCGACCCGAATAATCCAAGCGGCGGTGGCGGGGCACTACTGCTCGAAACAGATGCAGCCAACATGATCGGGCTTGCGGTTCCCCAGACCGATACATCTGCGTCGCTGACGGGCGCATATGGCCTCTTGCTCTCGGATCAGAACAATCTTGGTAGTTGCTGCAATTACGACGGCGGATATACCGGGCAATTCACTGCGAGCACGACGGCCGCCGGAACCTATAACGGAGAGGGTGATTTCCAGGGGCAGGGAACGAGCAATGCGACTCCCGTCGTCGGACCGTTGAGCGGTACGTTCTCCCCTGACGGAGCCAATCCCGGTCGTTTTACAGGCTCGATCACGACGGCGCCTGCTTTCCCGCTCGCTCCAGTCGGCAACACGACTCCAGGCACGGAAAACGTTTCGTACTACATGGCGAATTCGTCGACTGGCTTCATCGTGGAGACCGATTCCACCGCACCGGTCTTCGGCTTTGTGGAATCGCAAGGCACGATCCAGTCGGCTCAGAAACGTACTTCCTTCCTGCATCATCATCCGGCGAACGCAACTGTCCGGCCCACCAACAGCGGCTTGAAGCAGCTTGAGATTTCGAGGAGGTCTCGATGAAGGTTCTGGCGAACATCACATTCGGTCGCGCGATGCGGCGACTCGTTATTGCGGCTGGCCTGATCGCGTTGCTCTCGCTGCTGGCAGCACCACGCCGAGCGACTGCGCAGGAATTTCGCTCTACGTTGACGGGGACCATAACCGATGCCTCAGGTGCAGTGATTCCAAAAGCTCAGGTGAAGGCTGTCAACGTGGAGACAGGATCGATTTACACGGCACAGGCGAGTGATGCCGGCGTCTATTACATCCCCTACGTTGTGCCGGGCACTTATACGGTATCCGCGAGCGCTACTGGGTTTAAGACGGCGGTTCAGGACAAAGTGCTGTTGCTCGCCGGTAAGTATTTTGGCCAGAACTTCACTCTGGAAGTCGGGGCAGAAACGGAGAAGGTCGAAGTGACTGCTGCGCCTCCGATGATCGAAACCGCGAACGGGTCGGGCGGCACAATCATCGATGAGCGAACGCTGCAGAATATTCCTGTGGCGGGGCGCCAAGTCTACACGCTGATCGCGACGACTCCGGGCAGCCAATACACCGGTGGCGGGTCAGGAACACGAGGTTGGGACAATACCAACGGCTACATCATGGGCGGCGGCGTCGATCCAACGACCCAGGACAATACGTACAATTCCGGCGGATTTAACCAGTTCACTCTGAACGGCACGAACATCACGCAGCAGATCAGTTATGGCAACCAGGGAGCAGGTACCTGGAACGTCGCCCCCACCCTGGATTCCATCCAGGAGGTCAATGTCATGACCGACACTTACGACGCTCGCTATGGTCGGACTACGGGCGGCACGGTAAACGTCGTAACCAAGAACGGCACGAACGCGTTTCACGGAGAGTTAGTCGAGAACTACAAGGACGGCAGCCTTTTCGATGCCAATACTCTCGACAATGTTTACATTGCAGGACTACCCACCCAACAGCAAGTTGAGAATCAATTCGGCGGTACGTTCGGTGGGCCGATCAAGAGAGACAAGCTTTGGTTCTTCTTCAGCTTCGAAGGCTATCGACAATCGATTCGGAACACAGTGACGGGCAATGTTCCTCCAGCTTACTTGCGGCCGGGTTACAGCAATGGCAACGGCCCAGCGAATCCCGGAGTTGACTTTGGTCTGGTCCAAACCATGGATCCCGGTTATATGAGCGGAGGCGCTCAGGCCGATCCCTATGTTAAGTACGGTCTCACCTTGTTCCAGGCGGGTGACAGCACGAACCCCAGCAATCCGAATAATGCTATATGCTCGCCGGCGTTCTCCACTGGTGGCCCTCCAAGCACGTGCGGTAACAGTACAAACCTAATCCAATATGCCCATCCGTTCACTGGGGGGGCCAACAACGGGTCTCAAATTCCCGCGTCAATGATCAGTAACACCGCGAATCTGATGTTGAAGGCAGGGGATATCGCACTGCCGAATGTAGGCGGTGCGGAGAACTTCGTCGGGGGATTCGGTGAGCCCGCGAACTATTTTGCGATTTCTCCCGATTACTACAGCTACAACCAGCCCATGATCCGCGTGGACTACAACAGCAGCGAGAGCACAAAGTGGTACAGCTTTTTCGAAATGCAGAAGGGCCATGAGACACGCAGCAATAACGGTCTCCAGGGACTCTTGGCTAATGGGAACTTTTTCGAGCGAGACAGCTATACCGGTACGCAAGACATGACTCATACGTTTTCGCCGACGTTCATTGCTGACGTCAAAATATCGTTCAGCCGGTTCCAGAATCGAAATCCAAACGGCATTCTTTCGGCCGCTAAGCCCGGCTCGACAATCGGCCAGAGCATCACTCCGCCACCCGTGACGAATCTCAACGACGTGCCAGAGATTCATATCGCTGGATTTCCTGATCCAATTCCCGGTACTAACCTTGGCCAGATTTTTGGAAACCAAAATGACCTGGAAGCATCGACAAACGTTTCTCTTGATGTCGACTTAACTAAGTCTTATAAGGCGCATAATTTCCACTTTGGCGGCGGGATCTTCTACTACACCTACGGAAACCCGATCAACGGCACGGTCACGAACAACGCTAACGGTGCATTCAACTTCAACGGACAGTGGACGCAATTCGATCCACTGAACGGCAATTGCTACCAGCCGTCGAGTCAGGGGCTTTCACCAAGCGCAGCTTGCACCGGCAACTATGCACCGAATGGTTCAGGATGGGCCGACTTCCTGCTGGGTTTGCCGAGCGGTGGCAACGTTAACTGGAACGACTCACTCTTTGATTACCAGCCCGTCTGGAACTTGTACTTCCAGGATGACTGGAAGATTACGCATCGCCTGACCGTGAACCTCGGTCTGCGCTACGACGTGCAGATGGGGTTGAAGGAGCGCTACAACGAACTTCCGCGCGGCTTCTGCGAAACGTGCGTGAATCCGATTACTTACGATGGCGTGTATCAGGCCAATGTCGGCAATGCTGCCAACGTCGCCGCGTGGCAAGCCGCAGGGATCAATACAAGCGGCATGGCGCAGGTGCTCGGCACGATCGCGCCAGCCGGAATCAACGGATCTCCGCGGAATGCGTACAACACTGACTGGAGCAATATCGCTCCGCGAATCGGATTCGCGTTCGCGGTCAATCCGAAAACAGTGGTTCGCGGCGGATGGGGTCTGATGTATGGCGGCGGACTTGAAGGCGGGTCGCCCATTGGCTACCAGCAAACGACGAATTATCTCGCATCAACTGACGGGGGTGTCGATCCCAATCAGGGTGGTGCCGCACCAGGGACAATAGCGACGGGTCCTTATGGACTTGGTGTTCCGTTCCCCGCGAGCGCTGCTTATCCTTTAGGTTTGCAACCTCCGGTCGGTGTAGCTGGCCTGGCACTCGCTGGAGTCGGCAGCGGCGCCCTCCAGGTGGACAGCCCAGCTAGAAAGATCCCGCGCACCCAAGTTATGTCATTCGGCGTTCAGCGCGAACTGCCGGGGCAGATGGCGTTGGATATGCATTTTTCCGGCAACTACACGAGTCGTCTGCGCGCCACGCTGTGGGATAACGGCACGATCAGCTATCCCCAACTGCAGTACGCACTCGCTCCGGGAAGTTCTGTTTACAGCAAGCTCGTTCCGAATCCCTACTACGGAGTGTTTTCTGAATCATTTCCGGGTGGCTGCGGACAGTCACCAACGATTCCAACCCTGGCTTTAATTCTGCCCTGGTCTCAGTACTGTGGGTATAACAGCGCGCCGCCGGTCGGAATCTATAACGCTCCCATCGGCAAGAACTGGTTTAACGCGCTCGAAACCAAGCTCACGAAGCGCACTTCCCACGGCCTTACTTTGAACCTGGCTTACACGTATTCAAAGAACATGGACGGCAGCGGTTATCAGAATGGATATCCGTACCAGGATGCCAACGAAGTCCACTGGATTTCGCAATTCGACCGCACCCACGTGCTAGCCGTAACCGGCGTTTACGATCTGCCGGTAGGCAAAGGGAGGACGTTCCTTTCTGCTGCGCCGCACGCGGTGGATTACGCTCTTGGCGGCTGGACCTTGGGATGGTCGTTCGCCGCCCAAAGCGGGACGCCTCTGTCGATCAGCACAGGCTTCAATTATTCCTGCTCGTTCGCGCCGCCACATGGAACGTCGGTGGCGCAATGGCTGAACCCAAAGATGACCTCACCGACCTGCTATGGCAGTGTTCCGCATATTGGTGGCAGCAATTACACGTACAACACGAGCCCTGGTTTCACGACCGAAGTGCGCAATTACACAGTTCCCAATCTAGATCTGTCACTCGAGAAGAGCTTCGCGATAACGGAGCGAGTGTCATTCACGTTCCGCGGTGAGGCGTTCAACTCGCTTAACTCTGTGCTGTTGGGTGGACCTGATACAACACCGACGGACGGGGCGGCCGCGTTGTTTACCAATACAACAACTGGGAAAACCTATTGGACCGGTTTCGGAACCGTTGGACCGAACCAGCAAAATTTCCCGCGTAACTTGCGGGTCTCGGGAAAGATTACTTTCTGATATGCGTTCGGCAAAGACACACGGAGATCAAGCGATGCGCGAATTACGGCTCCGAGAGGGATGGGAGGAAACAAGGATGATGACGCGAAACTGCCACAGGTTTGTCGCGCTCCTGCCGCTGCTGGCGCTGGCATTTGCATTGTTCGTCATGGCGGCGCCTGCACACGCACAAAACGTGCAGGTCGACTTGTCATCAACAGCCGCGCTCTGCGGCGGACAACAGTGCTTTAATACCGCGGGGCTCTTCGCGACCGGCACCAGTTTCCTCGGAACGCCGGGCATGGATAATGGGAACAACTGCACGCCTACGCCTCCGTACACGAACTGCCCGGATGCGTATTCGTCTACCCAGTTGGGCCTGTCATCGGCCGCGCCCCCGGCTCTTACGCCGCCCTCATTAAACGTTCCATTCATCTTTGGAACGGTCAACAGTACGAACTGCGGTCCGTCAACAGCAACTGCCTGCACGCCCGACGTAGTGAACTTTACGAGTTCCGGGGTCGACATCACTCTTCCGGCTGCCCAGCAGAGTATTTATTCCACGATGATTATTCTGGGCACGGCAGTAAATGGACATCACTCCACCACAATCACTGCGACGTACACCGATTCCACTTCTGACGTTTTTGCTCAAACCCTCAGCGACTGGTGCGGATTCGGAGGCAATAGCAACGAATCCATCGCCGTTGGCGGAATCAACCGAATCAATGCTGACGGAACCCTCAACGGAGCAAGTTGTAACCTTTACGCCTACACCCTCCCCCTTAACGTAACGAAAGATCTCGCGAGCATTACTTTGAAAGACACTGACGGCTCCGGTGCATCGTTCGCCTTGGCGATTACTCTGAAACCGCCGAGCTACACCGTCACGGGGGGCGTTGCCAGCCCAACATCGGTGCCTGTTGGCAGCACCTCGACTGCAACTGTCACCGTCGATCCGCAGCCAGGATACGTCGGCACAGTTCAGCTCTCGTGCAGCATCTCTCCCACGATCGCAACCTCCAACGCGGCAACCGCTCCGACCTGCAGTTTGAGTCCGACTTCGGTGACGGTGGTGGCGAACGAAAGTAGCTCGCCTACGTCGACTCTTACCTTTACCGCCGCAAAATCGACGAAAGCGATGAACGAACGGCCGAGCAGATTCTTCTATGCGTTCTGGTTAGTGCCGGGACTCGCGCTCACCGGCCTGGGCCTCGGCTCCCGAGGCTCGCGACGCAAGCGTCTCTTTGCCCTTTTCTTGCTCGGGACGCTTTCACTTGTGATCCTGTTGACGCCCGGTTGCGTGACATACAAGCATCTCGGCAACGTTGGCACGCCGCCTGGACAGTACACCATCGCGGTGACTGGTGTTGATGAAAACGGACTCACGCAGGCCAGCAATCCTACGGGCACTTCGAACACGGTGATTGTGACCGTCACGCAGTAAGTCCGCAGACTACGGGTGGACGGAACGACTTTCGTCCACCCTGAATTCACGCGCTGAGTCGATCCCGGCCGACTTGCCCCTGAGCCTTGCACGCAGGAAGCCGCCAAATCAAATGGAAGAATAACTATGCGAAGGTCATGGGGCTGCAAATTCCTTATCAACCTTGTTTGGTATTCGACCGCGTTGTTGATCGTTCTCGCGTCCTCAGCGACAGCGCAACAGCGCCAGGCACTGCAGATCCAACTGACCGCACCTGGCGCGCGGCTAGTGGGCCGTTTGCCGAGCGCGCAAAAACTGAATCTGGCGATCTCACTCCCAATCCAAAACCAGGAGCAACTGGATTCAGTGCTGCAGGAGCTTTATGACCCGGCGAGCCCGAATTATCGGAAATTTCTGTCGGTAGAGGAATTCACGAATCAATATGGCCCCAGTGCAGTCGACTACCAGCGGGTGATCGGGTTTGCACAGTCTTACGGATTTGCCGTCACACATACGTTTTCGAATCGGCTCGTTCTGGATGTTCAAGGCACAGTCGGCGACATCGAACGGGCTTTCCAGGTCCGGATGAATGTCTACCAGCATCCGACGGAGAAGCGCACGTTCTTTGCGCCCGATGTCGAGCCAACCGTCGAAGCGGGCATCCCGATTCTTAGCGTGGAAGGGTTAAGTAATTTCGATCTTCCACATCCGATGCTCAAAAAAGCGCAGCCCTATGGAAGTGTCAACAGCAACCAGACCGGATCGGGGCCGGGCGGACAATTTCTGGGCAGTGATATCCGAGCCGCGTACGGCGGCGGCACAGCGCTGAACGGATCGGGCCAGGTTGTCGGATTGATTGAGCTGGGGCCATATCGACTCGCGGATGTCTTCAGTTATTTCAGCAGCCTGGGTCAGCCGCTGAACGTGCCGATCGTCAACGTCTTGGTCGGCGTCGACGGGATTTGCTCGAGCAACGAACCTTCGCCGGGTCCATGTGACGATGGAGAGGAAGCAATCGATATCCAGCAGGCGATCGCAATGGCTCCGAACCTTTCTGCGCTGATCGTTTATGAAGCCTATGGCGCGAGCACGGATGCACTGAGCGCTTACACACAGGCCGCCACTGATAATGTCGCAAAGCAATTGAGCATATCCTTTGGCTGGGGAGGAACTCCCGGCTCCGAATCTGGCTACGAGCAGATATTCAAGGAACTCGCGGCGCAAGGACAGAGTTCGTTCGTCGCTTCCGGCGACGCAGGAGCAAGCCTCTCTGGTGGATACCCCGGAAACAGTCCGAATATCACCGATGCCGGGGGAACTGATCTGACGACATCCACCGCCGGCGGCCCATGGCTCTCGGAGAGTGGATGGATTGGAAGCGGTGGAGGTTGGAACTCGGCATCGCCGATTCCCAGCTATCAATCAGGAGTGATCGGTTCTTCCAACGGCGGAGATACCAGTTATCGAAATATTCCGGACGTTTCAGCTGAGGCCAATACCGACAATTACTTTTGCGCGAATGGATCTTGCCAGGGAGGAATTGGCGGAACTAGCCTCGCGGCGCCGCGTTGGGCGGCATTCGTCGCTCTCATTAATCAGCAGGCGGCCGCAAACGCCACGGTCGCTGGAGCAAACGCGCCTCTGGGATTCCTGAATCCAACGATCTATTCCGATGGACAGGATGCGAACTACGGCAGTATCTTTCACGACATCACAACCGGGAACAATGACAATGGAACCTCGTGTACAGCTGGCACCCTGGGATGTCTTCCGAACGGACAGCAAGGTTTTGACGCCGTCACTGGGTTCGATCTGGTTAGCGGATGGGGTAGCCCGAATGGTCCCACGGTATTTGACACTCTGTTCCCGCCCACAACGAATCCGAATTTCTCTATGTCTGCCTCGCCCTCCACTCTACCGTTGACCGCGGGTGGCGGCGGAACGAGCTCGATATCAATTAAAGCCCTGAACGGATTCAGCGCTGGAACGAACCTCGCAGTGGTGATTCCTGGGACTGGATCGCCGAGCTATGCTCCCGCTGGATTGTCCGCCAGTCTCAGCGCACAGTCGATCTCAGCTGGAGGTGGCCCGGTCACGCTCACAGTGTCAACGACGAGTGCAACGCCGGGTGGAACCTACCTGATTGCCGTTGTCGCCACCAGCGGCTCGCTTGTTCAGGCAGCATTTGTGACCGTTGAATTACCCGCGTTTGTCGGTGTGAGCGCAACGCCGTCTGGAGGCGTTTCACTAAATCAGGGAAGCACCGCGACGGCTACCGTAAACTCGACGGTGATCAACGGATTCAATTCTGCGATCACATACTCCGCCACCGGATTACCCAGTGGAGTTACAGCTTCATTCACCGCTGTCAATGCAACCACCAGTACGGTGACTTTTTCCGCGACGTCCACGGCGAGCCTCACCGGGGCCGCCAAGCCAATTTCAGTGACGATCACAGGAACAGCAGCGGGCTCGTCGCCGCAATCGACAACAATTAACGTGTTCATCAATCCAGCCCTCAGCGGCGGATCTGGAACGCCAGTAGACGTGTCCTCAGCCGATAACCTCTACGCCTTCTACGATGACGCAAACGAAAACTCGATCACCGCCCCGAACAGTCTGGATGGCGTCGGCTACGCATACTCGGCGAACTTGTTGAATTCAGGCGCGGACATCGGAGGGACTCAATTCAGCTTCGGACCTGCCAATCAGCCTGACGCCGTTTACGGAACCGGAACGTCCGTTACGCTGCCAGGTGGCTACTACACAACGCTGCAGATGTTGGCGACCGGGATCGAAGGCAATCAGGCCTCGAAGACGGTCACAGTCACTTATGACGACAATACTACGTCCACATTCACGCAGAGTTTTAGCGATTGGTGCAGCGCTCTGAATGGAAACGGCTGCGTCAGCACCGGTAGCAACTCCGGAGAATCGGTGGCCATTGCCATGCCTTACCGCGATAGCGCAGCCGGTTCCGACAACCGCGTCTTCTATCTTTATCATTATTCTTTTCCGCTCAACACCAATAAAGCAGTTCAGAGTGTGACGCTGCCGACATCGCGCTATGTGGATGTACTGGCGATGACACTTGCCGGTGCGGTCACCACTGGGTTTAGCGTGGCTGCCGCGCCCAATGCTGTCAGCCTTGCTCAAGGGGCGAGCAATACGAGCACGATCACGGTCACTTCCACTGGGGGGTTCACCAGCGCAGTTGACTTGTCTGCTTCCGGTCTGCCAGCGGGCGTTACAGCTGGGTTCAATCCACCAAGTACCACAACTACGAGCACTCTCACGCTCACGGCGAGTTCCAGTGCAACGACTGGACCGGTTGCCATAACAATCACCGCCACATCCGGTAATTCGACACAGACCGCAACGATCAACCTGAATGTAACTCCGCCGGCGAGCTACTCGCTTTCGGCCGGAGCGCCAAACCAAGGCACCATTAGCCCTGGAGGCTCTGCGCAATCGACTATCACAGTCTCCCCTGCGAACGGTTATACAGGAACTGTGACGCTCTCCTGCAGTGTTGCACCAGCCGTTACACCTGCGCCCTCCTGTTCTTTCGGTAGCACGAGTCCAATTACGGTGAGTGGCAGCAGTGGAAAAGCGACGCTTACATTCACGACGGTTGGCCCGTCCGCGGCGACGATTCGTGCGAATACAGTGTTTTCCTTCTTGCCAATTTCCGCATTAGCCTTCGCGAGCTTGGGTTTCATTCCAGGATATTCCCGTAAAAGAAAGCTGCTGGGATTCCTCGCACTTTGGACGATACTGGCTGCATTGCTGATCGTGCCCGGATGTGGCGGCGGAGGGAATGGTGGAAACGGCGGAGGCGGTGGAAACAACGGCACTCCCGCAGGTACGTATACGATCACGGTGACGGGAAAAGATGCGAACGGAATAGTGCAGACAAACACAGCTCCTGCGGTGAGTGTCACAGTCAATTGAGCGGAGCTATTACATCCATCATTACAAAGTGACACAACAGGTGTCACGCTGAGCTTTGTCGAAGGAGACAGTGGTGATCAGATACTTCTTCCGAGGTACATTCACAAGTCTATTTATTCTTCTAATCTCATCCAGCTCGATCGCGCAATCTGCTCAGAAACCTGACCTCAGCAAGCAGCCAACGCTATATGTGGTCGGCTATGCGCATCTTGATACTGAATGGCGGTGGGAATATCCGCAGGTTATCGACGAATACATTCGCAAGACGATGGAGGATAATTTCAAGCTGTTCGACAAGTATCCACATTACGTCTTTAATTTCAGTGGTGCCAACCGCTACCGTTTCATGAAGGAGTACTATCCGGAAGATTTCGCAAAGGTAAAAAAATATGTGAGCGAAGGAAGATGGTTTCCGGCGGGTTCCTCGATGGAAGAGGGAGACGTGAATGCGCCCAGCGCCGAGGCCCTCATCCGGCAGATTCTGTATGGCAATGAATGGTTTCAGAAGGAGTTCGGCAAAAGCAGCGCGGAATACATGCTGCCCGACTGCTTCGGATTTCCGGCATCCCTGCCGACGATCCTGGCACACTCGGGAGTAAAAGGATTCTCCACCCAAAAGTTAACCTGGGGCTCATCTGCTCCGGCCGGCGGTCCCGATTCCATCGAAAGAACTCCGGAAGGAACTCCATTTAATGTAGGCGTCTGGGTCGGTCCTGACGGCGAAAGTGTTCTTGCCGGACTGAACCCGGGAAGCTACAGCGGCGGCATTGAAACGGACCTGAGCAAACCCTTTCAGCCTCAGCCTCCGAATCCGGCTCTTGCGGATCTTCAGAACAAAATTGGGGACCTGCAGCACAAACTGCAGCAGCAACAGCAGAGCCAGCAGCAATACGATCAGAAGGATATTACCGATTTCTTCATGTTTCGCAGTGAACAGCGAGCGCTGATGCAATCGCAGCGCGACGACGCGGATCGCAGATATCAACGCGATTGGGCGGCGCGAGTACTGGAAAACGGCAAAGTCAGCGGCGTATTCACCGACTATCACTACTACGGAACGGGCGACGTCGGAGGAGCTCCAGATGAAGATTCTGTGAAACTCCTCGAGGCCATCGTCAGCAAAGGAACAAGCCGCCTTCCTCCGCAGGGCCAGTTCGTTTTCCGTGACCGGCCGCATCCAGAATGGCCTGCGGTACAAGTGGGAGACGGGCCCGTGCATGTGATCTCCGCGGCCGCCGACCAGATGTTTCTCGACATCACTCCAGAACAAGCCAAAGGTCTTCCACGCTATACCGGCGAAATGGAACTCACAAATCACTCAGCAGGATCGCTGACTTCGCAGGCATACCACAAGCGCTGGATCCGAAAAGAAGAGCTGCTCGCTGACGCTGCGGAGAAAGCATCCGTCACTGCCGAGTGGCTGGGAGCGCGCCCATATCCACTGGAGCGACTCAATAATGCCTGGACGCTAGTGATGGGCGGGCACTTCCACGACGTCGCTGCCGGAACCGCAACGCCCCGCGCCTATGAGTTCGCCTGGAACGACGATGTCATCGCGATGAACCAGTTTGCCGGAGTTCTGACGAACGCTACTCAGGGCGTCGCCTCCGCGCTGAATACGGGCGTGAGGGGAATTCCTCTAGTTGTTTTCAACCCACTGAATATTCCGCGGGAAGATATCGTCGAGGCGAAGCTGAATTTTCCCGGAGGACTGCCGAAATCCGTGCACGTAACAACGCCAGAGGGCAACGAAATGCCGGCGCAAATCTCCGCAGGGAAGATCACCTTTCTCGCCAAAGTTCCTTCTGTCGGATACTCCGTTTACAGCGTCGAGCCCGGAGCGGTGGCAAGCGATGCTTCTTCGAGTCTTCATATCTCAGAAAGCAGCCTCGAGAACGAGTACTACAGGATCCGGATAAATAAAGACGGAGATGTCGCCAGCATCTTCGACAAGAAACTGAGTCGGGAACTGCTCTCGTCGCCCGCGCGTCTGGCCATTTCTTATGACAATCCGGCGGAATGGCCGGCCTGGAATATGGACTGGGACCAGGAACAAGCCGCGCCGAAGGAATACGTATCCGGTCCGGCGCACATACGAATTGTGGAGAACGGACCCGTAAGAGTTGGCCTCGAGATCACGCGCGAGACGGCGGGTTCCCGATTCGTTCAGACGATTCTGCTTTCTGCTGGCGATGCGGGCAAGCGGGTTGAATTCAGCAACGTGATCGACTGGAATACGCGCGAATCGAATCTTAAGGCGGTGTTTCCGCTTGCGGCCTCAAATCATCTCGCAACCTATAACTGGGATATTGGGACGATCGAGCGTCCCACGGCGGAGCCCAAGAAGTTTGAAGTGCCCTCGCACCAATGGATCGACCTCACTGATATGAGCGGAGAATTCGGAGCCACGATTCTTACCGACTGCAAAAATGGCTCGGACAAGCCGAATGACAGTACCCTGCGGCTGACACTGATTAGGACTCCGGGCACCGCCGGCGGATACACCGACCAAGGCACGCAAGATATCGGACACCATGAATTCGTCTACGGCTTTGCCGGACATGCCGGCGGGTGGCGTGACGCCCAGACCGATTGGCAGGCGGAGGCCTTGAACGCTCCATTCATCGCATTCGAGACAAGCAAACATCCGGGAGTGCTTGGCCGCGATTTTTCTCTCCTGAAGATTAGTAATCCTCGGATTCGCGTCCTCGCACTGAAGAAAGCCGAACAGAGCGACGAAGTCATTCTGCGCATGGTCGAACTGGATGGTAAGCCTCAGGCGGACGTCAGGATCTCTTTTGCAGCGCCGATCGCGGCGGCACGTGAAGTGAATGGCCAGGAGCAACCGGCCGGTCCCGCAACCGTGAAGGACGGGGCTCTGGTTACATCGTTCGGCGCATATCAGCCTCGCACCTTTGCTCTGCGCTTGCGAGGTTTCACGACCAATCTTCGACCGACAAAATCAATTCCCGTCAGCTTACCGTACGATCTCGCGACCGCCACCAACGTCGACTCCCCTTCGACAGATGGTTTCGATGGAAGAGGAAATTCGTATCCAGCCGAGATGTTGCCGTCGAAAATCTCGTTCGACGATGTGCAGTTTCAGTTGGCGACAGCGAAAACAGGTGCGCCTAACGCCGTGCGGGCTAAAGGGCAGGAAATCCCGCTTCCGCCCGGCTCCTTTAACAGGTTCTACGTGCTCGCAGCGGCAAACGATGGAGATCAAACAGCCACGTTTGCAATTGGTTCGAAAAAGACCGATCTAAAAATTCAGGATTGGGGTGGCTTCATTGGTCAGTGGGATGACCGTGAATGGAGTTCCGCTGACACTTCGCACGACGATTATGGCGACATGATCGGCCTCAAACCCGGTTTTATCAAGCGCTCTGATCTCGCCTGGTACTGCGATCATCATCACGATGCGAAGGGCAACAACGTTGCGTATCGGTATTCATATCTTTTCGGATATACGCTGGACATTCCCGCAGGCGCGAACAAGCTGACACTTCCGAAGAACGAGAAAGTACTCATCCTCGCGATCTCGGTAGCCAATGAGGACCCGGCCGTTACGCCGGTTCAACCGCTGTATGATGTTCTTCCATCCGCGAACGTCGGGCCTCCGGACTTCACGATCTCGATCTCGTCACCGAAACTATCGATTCCACAAGGACGATCCATCAAAACACGGGTCGTCTTGATGCGGCGAGGTACTCTCACCGAACCAGCGAAACTAAGCGTATCCGGACTTCCTTCCGGAGTGACCGCGTCGTTCGATCCACCTGAGACGGCAACGTCCAGCATGATGACCCTGACGGCGGCGGACAGCGCCTTTCCAAACACGTCATCGATCACGGTGACTGGAGTTGCCGCCACTCTGTCCCGCAGCGCTTCGACATCCGTCAGTGTCACGCCAGTGTTCAGAAACTCCGTGCCTGTCGATCTTTCCTCCACATACAACATCACAGGCATTTATAACGATGGAACCACGTTCGCACCTGAGGCGAGCCTCGACGGCGATGGGTTCTCCTTCTCGGCCCAGCAACTCGGCAGCGATCAGGTGGGAAACGGCGCGGTGTTTAAGATCGGGCCTCCGAACGCGCCCGATATGGTAACCGGCAAGACGGTATTGCTTCCGGAAGGAAAATTCGCCAGCGTGAATCTGCTCGCTTTAGGAGTGAACGGTCCGCAGAAGTTGCAAACATTCACCGTTGCGTACTCTGGCGGAACAACTTCGTCCTATACACAAAATCTGAGCGACTGGGCCGCTCCGGCTAACTTCCCCAACGAGTCTCCCGCCGTGAACATGCCCTATCGTCTGACGGGCGACGGTTCGAAGGATGGTCGTACGTTCTACGCATATGTCTACACCTTCAAACTAGATCCTTCAAAACGGGCGCGCAGCATAACATTACCCAGTAATCGCGACGTCCTTGTCCTGGCTATTACACTTCTGCCGACGGATCCGATTTCAAAGTAACTCGGCACCGGCCGCGCGGACATCGTCGCCCGCAACGCCGGCCGCATTGCTGGGTAGCGGCCAGTCGCGGAGATACTGCTTAGAGATGATCTGCGCTGCCTTCCTGGCCGGCGCGAATCTCGATCACGGCGATCCGGAAACGCTTCTCTTCCCTGCCAAGCGATTTTCCCGATTTCTCTCCCCAGCCCAGAAACAGAACTTCCTGGCGGAGATCGACGCCCAAGCCGCATGAGTCGTCCTGATCTTGATCGAAAACCGGTCCGATTGGAAGCCGCTTCGTACGAACTGCTTTAGGCAGGAAATCTTGCGACGCGACAAAGCTTGAAGCCACACGCTCTCCCGACCAGCCCAATCCGATCGGCCTTCATCAAAGTCACGGGTCGCAAAATAAGCAAGAAGCGTCTGCGAGTCGGTTCCATCGAAGTCATCGATGGCACACCTGTTATCGACATCAAACCAGTGCTGTGCGAAATCCAAAAGAGTTAATTGGAAGCGTAGATTGTCGGCATTTTAGGGGATACGAGATTCTACTCAGTGCGCTGGCAGGCGCGGTCTTCCGATTTGCCGAAGAATGGTCGAATCGGTGATTTTGCTATCCGCGGCCAGCAAAAACGCTTTGCTCAGGATGATGGCAAGCGTCTGGTCCCCATCGAACGGGAGGTAAAGGGATCCCCTCTGCCACTGCGCATGGCTGCGATCTGGAACGATACAGAGATAGCGGCTTCCAGGTTCCATCAAGACATTGGCGCTGCCCAAGTGGATTTTGTAAGTGTGCAAGTCACCACGGACAACCAGGAATTTACCGTCCAGGCTACATCGAGACCCAATCTTTAGTTGCGGCAAGAGCTTCTCGAGGATTTTGCGCCTCGTCTCGCCACTCTGGCTCAAGTCGCCGAAAGCAAAACTCTGCCAGTATTGGCGTCCGAATGCGCCGTCGCCTCGATCAGCCCATGTGGGATCGTTGCCGATGCTCGTGACGCCTACAAATAAGTCAACATCCCGCATGATTTCTGAGAAGACCACTTGCGAAATCTCGGCTAGGCGAACCGGTGCCTGGTCCCGATAGAAGCGGACCTGGTCGGTCAGCAGATACAGATTGATGCCGGCGCCCGACATCTGGTCCGTCGCTTCCCGGGGGTTGCCCATATTCACGTCCGGCACATCCACCCAGAATTCAGCTTTCACGGACCGCCTCGGGACGTCCAACGTGGGTACGTTATGACCGTCGAAGCCGGATCCCATCAGGCGGTACTGCCAGCCACGTTCACGGCAAAGGCTTGCGAATTGGTGCTGGCGTATGACATGCGCGGCGAACCGGTTGGAATAAGTCTCAGTCTGTTCCTCGGCCGGCGTCAGGAGATATACCTCGCGGTGAGCTTGTTTGAAGGGCTGGACAACGTGGTGATCCTCCAGCCAGCAACGCCAGCTAAGGATCGTCTGCGGATCGGATTGCAATGGGTGCCAGAGTTGCACCATGGTGCTGGGGCCCAGACCGGCTACGGGTTCGTTGTTCCAACCAACCATCTGGCTATCCAACCACGCACCCAGGGTGACGTTATTTCCGTTCTCAAAGCGCCAGATCAGGCGCCTCGCGATCGCGCTCAGCAGCGGGTGGTCGAGAAAGTACTTCAACCAGTGCTCATAGTTGATCTTGCGCTCGTTTATAAGGAACTGCTCGACACGGAGCCGCTGGCTGAACAACATTTTCTCCGCATTCGATGCTGTTCGCTTGATCTCCTTCAGCCGGCCTGCTTGGTTTTGCTTGACCTCGGAAGGAGGGGATTTTACTGATTTGCCCGCGGCATTCTTCCACTGAAGCTCGATTTCTCCCGTCTCGGGGATCAATACGAGATCCACCCGGCATTCTCCGAACTGCTCAGAAAGCTGCCCGTCCGGCGCCAGTCCGTAAGTTGGAACGGCCATATCTTCCAGGTCATCACGGCTCAGTCCGGCTCGTTCAGCTGCGCCGTTCAGCGCTTTTTCGATGAGCTTCAGTGCGACAGCGTATTTCACCTTGGCTCGCATCCGGGTGAGCTGTGCCACCGAGTCCATCCGGGGCATCTCGGCAAGAGTATTGACGCAGGCGAATCCAACCCTCGCCGACACCGGCCCGATATTCGGAATTTTTCTAAGACATGTTAGTGCGACATCCGCAATCGCCTGGCACAGCCCTCCATCGGAGATGCTGGTTAAGATCCAGACAAAACCCTTGAGATAATCGGCGTCTTTATCAGAAATCTGAGTGCCAGGCTTCGCAGTCACAGGTACGACATCACTGTTGAGCCAGCGAACCGCGGAGTCTCGAACCTTGCCGACGCCTATGACGGCAATCAGTTCTTCCGATCGTTTTCGCCACGCCTTCGAGGGAATCGATGACTGCGCTCGAAGACTATGTGCAAAAACATCAGACCAACCGCTTCGATCCGGTTCTGATTGTTTCTCGATCTCAGAAAAGACAAATGCACTCCATGGGCCTCCTACTATGACTTGCTTGTCTTTGCGCGGTTCGAGGTAGTGTTCAATCCGCTCCAGCAGTTTTCGATTCTCTTTTGAATTGGATCTTTGCGAAAGATGGACCAGCGAGTCCTTCAACCCACGCATCGCTGCCTCAACTTCCGCCGTTCGCGTCCCTGACTCGACTGCGCTGATGAGCGATGCCAAAGGAAAGCAGTAATGGATGACCGGAAGATAACGCGCGAACGAGCGAACGAGATCAGCTAAGTCCTCAGGGTCAAACGGAAGCTGTCGGCGCAGAAGATTGGATACCGTCGAGCCGAGTGCCCTAAACTCCAGCCAGTTGACGCGTTGAGCTACGACCTTGGAGCCGAACCAGTTGGAGAACAGATTGCCCACGACGGTGGTTTCGATGTTGGCAGGCGCGGGCGCAAGAGCACCCGCGTTAGCGAGCACCGTTCGGAGGAAAGCTATTTGGATATCGGGAGGTTCTGCCTGAAGTTCGACGACGATCGCCGGCTTGCGAGTCTGCAGGATGGCCCACTGTTTATCGCGGCACTCCTGTTGCAGCTTTTCGAGATAGCCCGTGATTACCGCTTGAACCTGCGGTGTCATCATCCACCAACGAGCGGCACGAGTTTCAGAAAGTGAACTTCGCTGGTTTCTCGGAGTGGGAGGATCTCATCCAGGCTCTCCACTTGTTGTCCGTCAATGATGACGAAGAAGCCGTTGTGTTTGAAGGCTTCCAGAGCTTTCTCGTACTGATTCTCCCAGCTCAGCAGGCGGCGAGCTTTGAGACGATAGCCATTTAGGACGCGCTCAGTATCCGTCGGCTGGATAAGCCCGGAGAATACGTCGGACTGGTTGCGGTTGAATTCTTCGACCTCGTGACGGATGCGTCGTTGGATCAAGTCGCGCAGCGTAACTTCTTCAGTGGAGATCTCAAGCTTATGCGTCCCAAACATCTCGCCAGACGCGGCCTGGTCCAAAATGGTGACAAATCCCATGCGGTACCTTCGAAGCGAGAACTCATTCTATCTGCGAGCAAATGCATCGCAAAAGTTACTTTTGTTTTCGGAATTACCTCACAGTACCTCCCTGTTTCGGTATGTCCCAACCCTTCGGCCGAGGCCACCAGCGGCTGACGTTCCGGCAATACGCTTCGTAGTCAGCGCCAAAATTCCGCCGGAGCGTCGGTTCTTCGTACAGGATGACGAACAGATGCACGCCGAGAGCAACAATTGCAACAGCGGCAATCGCCAGCAGGCTGGCGTGTCCGAAGACAATCCACAGCCCGATCCAGCCCGCGGCAAAGCCCACATACATGGGATTGCGCACGTGGCGGTAGAAGCCTACAACTACTAAGCGCTGCGGCGGCGCGATGGGCGCCGGCGTCCCGTGTCCGGTCCAACCAAAATCCCAAACGCAACGCAGGGCAACGGCGAATCCCATGACAGACGGTATGGCGGCGAGCCAACGCCAGTGGGCTGCGCCCGCCTCGACGTTGAACCCAAGCCACTCGGGCAGAAGCCAGAACCACAATGAGAAAAATGCAGTGCCTACGGCTAGCGCAGCTATTGCCGTTGGCCAGTGCTGTTCACCCGAGTTCATCGGAACGTTTCCGGTATTTGAGTTTGTCATAATTCCTCCGATTTGCACTTACGTCCTTGCTACTCCGCTATCCCTGCAACTCGATTGCAGAATCCGATGAGGTACTTCCAAACCAGGTAATAGACGATCAACGCGACGGGAAACACGATTGCGAGAAGTGTGTAGTGGATCTCTACCACTCCGAAATAGGTGAAGCCGTAGTGTGTGGTGTGCAGAAAGCCCAAGGCGCGGCCGAGCAGGAATCCCGCCGGGGCGATAATGAAGGGCAAAATGGCGCCGTGAATCCCCAGCGGCAGGCGTGTGCGCTCGCGAGAGGCGAGGTGCAGCATGTTCCAAACGCCGAACAGGTTCGGGATGATCACCATCGGAAAGATGATGACTCGCTCCACCGGAACCGGGATGTTGTAGACAAATCGTGCCATGAAGAACGCGGTCAGGGGGATCAGGAGAAACGGCGTCGGCACCGAGATCCCCGCCATGTAGGCGCGCAGATAAGGATGGTTGTTCATAATCCCTCCCTCTTACAGGTGGTACGCGAACAGAAGAACCAATCGCGGGAAAGCTAAGAAAATCGCGACGCTCAAACCAACCAGAGCCCAGTCATACCAGGGCACCCCAACTTGCCGAGCATCGAGTTTGCGCAAAACGTCCGGCCACAGATCCCTTCGTAGTTCAGTTTTGACTGGCGGAATGGATTGCTTTAGCGCGTCGTGAATCTCGCGATCATTGTGTTCGGTCATGTAGTTGTCCTCATGTTCCTTCAATCAGGCCTGATTCCGGCCAGGCTCAAGTGCTTGCGCAACATGCGAACCGCTCGAAACACGCGCAGCTTCACCGCACCCACGGACGTTCCTAAAGCGCCGGCAATTTCGTCGTAGGGCAACTCCTCGATCAGAGCGAGCGTTGCCGCCACCTGCAACTTGGCCGGCAAACGGCGAAACGCCTGCTGGATCCTCTGCTGGGTTTCGCGCTGTACCACCGGATCAGGCTGCAGCACTCCTCGAGGCTCGGCCAGGAAACTTTGTTCCGACCGGTTGCGCCGCAGATGGTCGATCGCCAAGTTGGTAGCAATCCGCCGTGCCCATGCACCGAAGTTGCCATCCGGGCGAAACTGGTGCCGTGCCCGGTAAGCGCGCCAGAGAGTCTCCACGGTCAGATCCTCGGCAACGCCTGGGTCGCGCACAATGCGCACAGTCCAGGCGTAGATGTCGCCCTGAAACTGACGTACCAACGTTTCGAACGCGTCGATCTCGCCATGCGCGAACCGCTGGAGCAGATCCATGAGCTTCTCTATCCTGTATTACGGGATATGAACACGCGGGTTACAAGTTTTTCGGTACCCATCAAAAGCGCAGTTCCTGACGATGTTACTCAATAAAACCGTGCTATACTCGACCTCGAAGATGACTATAAAGACCAAATCCATGATGAGACGGCGCGTCAATCGCGCTCGGCCCTCGGGATTGGTCTGATCATTCGCTAGATTTCCAAGTTCAGATTCGATTTCCGAGGCTCCGACAAAAGTCGGGGCCTTTTGGTTTTTGCGATGTTTTTTGGCCGGTAGCCAAGCTGGAAAGACACGTGACTGTTAATCACGCCATGCGCAGGTTCGAATCCTGCCCGGCCAGCCAGATTTAGACGTGGCTCGCTAGTTCATAGGAAGAACGCGGCTCTCATAAAGCCGTCGCGGATGGTTCGAATCCATCGCGAGCCACCAGTGGAGGGGCCTCCGGCGAGGGGCAGTGGCTTATACCCACTTCGGCGCCAGATTAGCGCGGCCAGGCAGGTTCGACTCCTGCACCCTCTACCAAACTTTTGCGCCGGTAGTTCAACGGACCAGAACAGTTGGCCTACACCCAACAGATGCGGGTTCAACTCCCGAACGGCGCACCATTTGAATTGCAGGATTAGCTCGAAGGTCGAGCCCGCGATCGATAATCGCGAGGTGTTGGTTCGATTCCAACATCCTGCACCAGTTTTGATTTGAGCATGGGTGACTGGCAGAGATGGCTGATGCACTCGCCTCTTAAAGCGAGACCAGGCTGGTTCGATTCCAGCGTCACCCACCAGATTTTGCGGGATTGGCAGATA
>Ga0070735_10000802_pt1 | contig 31978 bp, 25 predicted proteins | sample Coa_R1_FD_66443 | JGI IMG/M metagenome (GOLD analysis project Ga0070735, IMG submission 66443) | Surface soil microbial communities from Centralia Pennsylvania, which are recovering from an underground coalmine fire - Coalmine... | ecosystem: Environmental > Terrestrial > Soil > Unclassified ...
GTGCCGCACCGCCATCGCGTGCCAGATCGGCTACGGCAGGCAGCGGAACATACCCTGGGGCATATCGGAGGCGGCCTATAGCGCTCTCGACGCAAACCAGGTTTACCAGTATCGCGCCTTTGGCGTGCCCGGACTCGGCATCACGCGTGGCCTGGAGCAGGACCTGGTCGTGGCGCCCTACGCCTCCGCGCTGGCGCTCGCAGTCTATCCGGCCGCCGCCGCCAATAACATCGCCAAATTCAGCGGTTTGAGCATGTGCGGCCCGTACGGCTGTTACGAGTCGATCGACTACACGCGCCAGCAGGAGCGCCAGGGAAGACGCGGCGTACCCGTGTTCTGCTACATGGCGCACCACCAGGGCATGATCCTGACCGCCATCGACAACGCGCTGAACGAGGGCATCTGGCAGGACCGCTTCCATCGCAACCCGAGCGTCCGCGCATCGGAGTCGCTGCTGTACGAGCGGATTCCCGCGTCGCCCGCGATGATCAAAGACGAGATCCATCGCGACCTCATCCCGCGGATCGTGCACGTCTCGAGTCCGCACTTCGCCGGGCAGACCGATACGCCGAACACGCTCACGCCGAAGACCTGCACGCTGTCGAACGGCGACTTCAGCGTGATGGTCACAAACGCCGGCGGCGGCTACTGCAGATGGCGTGACGTGGATATCAACCGATGGACGGCGGACGCTACTGCCGATGCCCGTGGCGAATTCTGCTACATCCAGGAGCTGGCAATCCCCGAGGAGCGCAGGCGCGAGGGCGGAAAACAGCAGGAGCGGAAGCGTGGCGCGCCCGAAAACGTCTGGTCGGCGGCATTCCAGCCGACACGCGTGCTGCCGCAGCAGTATACGACCTTCTTCACTGCGGACAAGGCAGAGTTCCGGCGCCGGGACAACGGCATCGAGACGATATCCGAAATCGTGGTATCGCCGGAGGACAATGCCGAAATCAAGCTGATCACGCTGATCAACCTGACCCAGCGGCGGCGGCGGCTGGAGCTGACTACGTATCGCGAGCTCGCTATGGCCGAGCATAAGGCCGACAAGGCTCACCTGGCGTTCAGCAAGATGTTCGTCGAGACCGAGGCTTTGCCGGACCAGGGCGTGCTGATTGCGCACCGCCGACCCCGCTCTCACTCCGATACGACTGTGTGGGCGGCGCACTTCGCCGTAGCCAACTCCAGGTTCGATCCGGATCAGCAGTTCGAGACCGACCGCGCGCGCTTCCTGGGCCGCGGCCGTACGGCCGGACGGCCAGAGGCGCTGGAGCGCGACCTGAGCGGCGCCGCCGGCACAGTAATGGACCCGATCTTCAGCCTCCGCCGCACAATTACGCTGGAGGCCGGGGAGCGCGCGGAGATCGCGTTTGTAACGGCGGCGGGGGAGACGCGTGAAGACGTCGTCCGCGTGGTCGACAGATACCCCGATCTGCGGGCCATCAGCCGCGCGATCGAAATGGCCTGGACGCATGCTCAGCTCGAGCTGCGCCACCTGCGCATCGATCAGAACGAAGCGCAGGTGTTCCAGGAGGTTGCGTCGCACATCCTCTACCCGAATGCGCTGGTGCGGCCGCCGAGCAAGCGGCTTGCGCTGAACGAGCTTGGCCAATCGCGGCTGTGGGCGCATGGCATCTCCGGCGACGTGCCGATCGCCGTGATCACTATCGAGGATGAGATGGACATCGGCGCGATACAGCAGCTCCTGACGGCGCAAGTCTACTGGCAGCGGCGCGGCCTCAAGGTCGATGTTGTGATTCTCAACGAGGAGCCGGCCTCCTACGATCAGCCGCTGCACCACCGGCTTACGCGCCTGGCGGACGGCCATCGCCAGGTCGCGATAACGGGCCGCGGCGGCGTCTTTTTGCTGCGTTCCGACCAGCTCCCAGAGCAGGAGCGCGCGCTGCTGCTTACCGTGGCGCGCGTGGTCCTCATTGCGGCGCGCGGCACGCTGGGCCAGCTCGTCGGCATTCCACCGCAGGCTGTCTCGCTCCCGCCCATCCTCCCGCGCAACACGAGAATCGCCGAAGAGCCTTCGGCGCAGTTGCCGTTCATGAGCCTGGAGTATTTCAATGGACTGGGCGGCTTCACGCACGACGGCAAGGAGTACGCCGTCTATCTTGGACCCGGCAGCCAGACTCCCATGCCGTGGATCAACGTGATCGCGAATCCGATGTTCGGCGCGACGGTCTCCGAGGCCGGCGCCGGCTTCTGCTGGTATGGCAACAGCCAGAGCAACCGGCTAACGCCCTGGTCCAACGATCCGGTATCCGATCCGATCGGCGACGTGATATACATTCGCGATGAGGACATGGGCGTGTACTGGACGCCGACCGCCCAGCCGATTCGCGAGCAGGACGCGTTTCGCGCGCGACACGGCCAGGGCTACACCATCTTCGAGCACAACAGTCACGCCATCGAGCAGGAGCTGACCGTCCTGGTGCCGATGGACGACGGCGGAGGCGCGCCGGTCAAGCTGGCGCGCCTGAAGCTGACCAACAAGTCTTCGCGGCGGCGGCGGCTCACAATTACGCACTACTGCGAGTGGGTGCTGGGCATCGATCGGGAGGAGACGCAGCTCACGGTCGTCACGCAATGGGATTCGCGGACGCGGCTGCTGACGGCCCGCAACCCGTACCATCCGGACTACGGGGGGCGCGTGGCCTTCGTGGCGTCCAGCCTTCCGATCGTCTCCTTCACCGGCGACCGCGCGGAGTTTCTGGGCCGCAACGGCACGGCTGCCCGCCCCGCGGCGCTCTCGCGCACGCGGCTGGCCGGGCGCGTCGGCGCGGGGCTGGATCCCTGCGCGGCGATCCAGGTACAGGTCGAGATCGATCCCGACCACGAAGTCGAAGTTGTGTTCCTGCTCGGCCAGGCGGACGACGCGAACCAGGCGCAGCAGGTCGCCGAGCGCTTCCGCAGCCCGCAGGCGTTCGCTGCCGCGTTCCAGGCGACGCGCGATTGGTGGGACCGGCTGCTCGGAACGATCGAGGTAGAGGCGCCGGACCTCTGCATCGGCTTCCTGATGAACCGCTGGCTGCCCTACCAGGCGCTGAGCTGCCGCATCTGGGGCCGCTCGGCATTCTACCAGTCGGGAGGCGCATTCGGCTTCCGCGACCAGCTTCAGGACGTGATGGCAATGGTCTACGCCTCGCCGCAGACGGCGCGGGAGCAGATCCTCCGCTCGGCGGCGCGCCAGTTCGTCGAGGGAGACGTGCAGCACTGGTGGCATCCGCCCTCCGGCGCGGGCGTCCGCACGCGGATTTCCGACGATCTGCTCTGGCTGCCGTTCGTCACGGCCCACTACGTCCGCACGACAGGCGATGCCTCGATCCTCGACGAGACCGCGCCCTTTATCGAGGGCAAGCAGCTCGAGGAGAATGAGCACGACGCCTACTTCGTCCCGACGGTCTCGGAGCAGGAGGGGTCGCTGCTGGAGCACTGCCGCCGCGCGATCCAGAAGGGCCTCACGGCGGGGCCGCACGGGCTGCCGCTCATCGGCGCCGGCGACTGGAACGATGGGCTCAACCTGGTGGGCGCGGAGGGCAAGGGCGAGAGTGTGTGGCTCGCCTGGTTCCTGATCCACGTGCTCAACGACTTCGCCGAGCTGCTGGAGCAGCGGAACGGAGCGGCAGAGGCCGCAGAGGCGCGCAAGAAAGCGGCGACTATCGCGAAAGCGGCCGAGGACTCCGCATGGGACGGCGAGTGGTACCGGAGGGGCTATTTCGACGACGGCGCGCCGCTCGGGTCGAAGCAGAGCGACGAGGCCAAGATCGACTCGCTGCCGCAGTCCTGGGGCGCGATCTGCGGCGCCGCCGACGCCGGGCGGGTGAGACAGGCGATGGCTTCCGTGCGAGACCAGCTTGTCCGGCCGAAAGATAAGCTGGTCCTGCTATTCACGCCTCCCTTCGACAAGACCACGCATGATCCGGGCTACATCAAGGGCTACCCGCCGGGCGTGCGCGAGAACGGCGGCCAGTACACGCACGGCTCGCTCTGGGCGCCGATGGCCCTCGCGCGCATGGGCGACGGCGACGGCGCCGTGGAGCTTCTGCAGCTCATGAACCCGGTGGAGCACGCCCGCGAGGAGCAGGGCGTAGCGCGCTACAAAGTAGAACCGTACGTGGCGTGCGCGGACGTCTATTCGCTGGAGAGGCGCGTGGGTCAGGGCGGCTGGACGTGGTACACGGGCGCGGCCGGCTGGATGTACCGCATCTGGCTGGAGGAGGTGCTCGGCTTCCGGCTGCGCGGCGATAAGCTGACGATCGATCCCTGCATCCCCTCGAACTGGCCGGGCTTCACGCTGCGCTACCAGCACGGCACGGCGCGCTACACGATCAAGGTCGAGAACCCGTCGCACATCTGCCGAGGCGTTCAGACCGTAGAGCTGGACGGCCGTCCTCTGCGAGACCCGGTCGTCACCCTCGCCGACGACGGCGCGGACCACACCGTCCGCGTTACACTCTGGCCGGGATAAATCTCGTAGACGTTTCTAGAGCCGGGGCGTGAGCACGCGCGCCAGGTCTGGAGAGAGGTAGGGGGCGGGGAAGTCGGGGGCGAAGAAGAGTCGCAGGTCGTTCGTCACGTCCTCGGCGGCGATCCGCCAGACGCGGCCCTGTGCTGCGGGCGGCACGCGCACTTCCGTCACCACGGCGGGATCGAGGTCACCGGCCACGCGCGCTGCGACGGCGCCGTCCGGGTCGGTTACGGTGATCTTGCCGCCGCGCCCCGGCGCCTGGCCCTCGGCCTCGACCGTGAAGCGGAACTCCTCCACTCCCTTCGGCACGTAGAAGTACATCCGCCCGAACTGGCCGTTCACGGTGAACGGGTAACGCACAGAAGCCGGCGACGCGTATCGCTGGCCGGAAATCAGCTCGATGCGGTGGCTGTTGGAGCCGGAGTCCGCAACGAGCACGTATGTGCCGGAGAGCAGCGGCGTGTATCGCACGGTGTCGCTCTCGCCCATGCGCATGTGCCCCTCCGCGAGGCGCTGACCGTTCGGCCCGGTCAGAACCCACTGTGTTCCGGGGCGGTAGTTGGCGAGCTGCACATTCGTAACCTTCGCCTCGATCGGCTCGCCGGCCGCCGCCCGGATAAAGACGATACTTCGGTAGCGCGTCCGTGGCAAGAAGATACGCGCAAGCGGGGTGCCGGACGTGGGGGCGGAGAGCAGGTGCGGCACGGCGATGTCCCGCACGGTGAGCACGGGCAGCGGCGGATCGAAGGGCCGGACGCGAAGCGCGGAAACGTAACGTCCGCCGGAGCGCCGCAGCCTGTCCAGCTCATCGTCGGCCGTCTTGATCGCGGCCCAATAGCGGTCGAGCGGCTCCCGGAGCGAATAGCCCGGATTGCGGCTCGTGTCTTCCGCCAGGCTTTCGATGGTGTAGACCCAGTAGCCGGACGCGTGCGCGGCGCAGGCGTAGTACTGCTCGGCCAGGTTCTCGGTCGGAAACTGCTGCTGCCAGATGCCTGGCACGAACAACACGTGCGCGCCCGCCGCGGCGAAGATTCGCTGCTGCCTGTCGATGAAGTCGGTATAGCCGGGGCTATAGGTCCGCTCCGAGAAGCCAAGCAGCGGGTAGCGCTCCGTGCCGAGGCCGGCCGCGAGCGCGCGCGTGAACGGCCCTTCCAGATCAGGGTGCAGCGTGCCGATGAGAAACTCCGGGCTCTTCGCGTGGCACGCCTTCTCTACACGGCGGCACAGCTCCTCGACGCGCGCCGCGAACCGCTCCTCATACCGCCTCTGCAGCCCGTTTCGGCGAAGCCAATCGGCGCGCTCAGCCGCGCGCGGCAGCGGATTCGGCGGGCTCTGCCCCGTGGCCTGAAAGAACTCCCGCATGCAGTCCGGGCAGTAGCAGACGCTGTCGTAGGAGAGGTGGTCCGCGCCGTACATCTCCGGATCGAGGACCGCCCCGTCGATCCCCAGCTCGCGCGCGTGCTCCGCCAGCGCCGCCATCCGGTCTCGCACGTACCGGTCCCAGAACCGCTCGTCCAGTGGACATGGCGTCTTTTCCATCGTCCGGCCGATCGCGGTCACTTCGCGCCGATCATTGGGGATGCGCTCGGTGTCGCCCCCGCGAAAGTTGAAGACGGGCAGCAGGTGCAGTCGCGCACTGCGCGCCGCGGCTCCCCACGCGGCAAGGTCCTTCAGGTTCTGCTCGGACGGCGGCGACTGCAGGCCGCCGAACTTGGGCAGGAGCGCGTTCATTCCCGCCGCCCGCATTTTGGCGAGCGCCGGGCCGAGATCCGCTGCGGACATATATCCGGCCCGAATCTTCTCCCGCCCGATCCAGCGGTAACAGGGGGCCGGCGGCGTCGCAACGGGCTCGATGGCGGCGGCGCGGGCCGCGGTTCGGGACAGGATGAACAGGACGGACAGAATCGGGGTTATGTTTCGCATGGTTTACGTCGTAGGATAGCCTATCGCGATATATGACCGTGCGCCGGCGGGTCTCCGTGAACGGAGCAAGCGCCTGCCGATAGCAAGGCTGTTCCTCACGCGGACCGTGGTGGGACTCTATATTTGAAAGGCGATGCGATTCAGGGTGGCAGGCGCGCTTACGCGCGCAATCTCGAAATCAGCATCTCGATGTCACGACAGAGCTTGTCGAAAGATCCACATGCCTTGGCCTCATGCAGGTCGAAACGCCTCGCGAAGACCGCCTGATCCACGGTTTCGCTGTACTTTCGACTACCCAGCATATTTCGACGAAGCCACCCCTTGGCGTCCGACAATCCTTCGGGGTGCTGAGGTGGCACTAGATCGGGTGCGAGCCCTTGACTCCCTCGCAGAGAAACCGCGGCCGAAGCGAACCACGCCTCGAATTCGGGCTTCGCTATCACGACGGCAACAGGATAGTCCGATCGTGCGGCGACCGCTCGCTTAAGCAGATCAGTCCCAAGCTGCGCCGGGCAGTCTTCGTCCGCGTCCATTAGGACCAAGATGCCGCCAGGTCCGTCAAGCTTTCGAGCAGCTAGCTCAACGGCGGATTCCAACTGCTGCGGCTGAACGATCTTATTGCGCGCCACCCGAATGGCCGGATGAGCAATCTGGAGAGTGACGTCCGGAGCAACCGCTAAAGCGATGCGCCGTACGGTAATTGGGACAGCCTCGACATCGCCGTATCCTTCTACGATACATGCGATGCAAATGGGATTCATCCTTCCTCCAGCTCGAAGAATTTCATCTGCCCATTGGTCGATTCACGGATCGCGCGCTGATCGGGCGCAAGCTGATTCATCCTCAGTAGGCTGCCCGCCGTATAAAGGTGGTCGCGCAGCGCAGTAACGTCGGCAGCGTCAATCGGCCCAACTTGAGAGACGCCCTTTGCAGCGACGACTGCAATCAGGTCCTCTGCGCGTATGTGGTCATTGTCGAGTAGATCCGGGCTATGGCTGGTTACCAGAATCTGCTTTTGTTCGCTCGCCTCCATAAGGCCATCGATCAATGCGCCGAAAGCGGCAGGATGCAGGGCAACTTCAGGCTCCTCAATTCCAATCAGCGGGACGCCAGGATACGCCCCATTGCCCGTCTGAAATAGTGCGACGAGAACCCCCAACGCCCGCAGTGTACCGTCCGACATACTGGACGCCATGAAGCGCCACGGAAACTCCGAGCCTGCGACCTCCTGCCTGAACTCCAGCGTCTCCTTGGGGCCGACAATTCTCGTGTCGACGCCGCTGACACCCGGAACGACTACACCGAGGTACTCCTGAATTCGAGCCTTCACTTCTGGTGCATGCACGGCGATTGCCGCAACTACGCTGGCGATATTGTCGCCGTCCCTTGTCAATCGCTCACCGGCATCCGGCTGCTGAAGGTCCCGGATTCGCTCGGGATTCAGGTTATAAAACGCCATTCGTGAAAGCGCATCGTAAACGGGGCGAAAGGGAGGCAGGCCAGACGCGGAGACGAGATACAGCCGGTCCGAGATAGTTGCCGGCGCCGCGGGCTCGCTTGAGCGAACCTGGCCATGGTCCACTCGATAGTAGGCAGGTTGCTCAAAGACTTCGCTTGAGTGTATTAGGCACTCCTCGCTCTGCACCTCATAGCCGCCTTGCGGGCGAGCGCCGACCCGAAATGAATAGTGCCCCGACTGCCCCGAGCGCAGTTTGAAGTCGAGCCTGATACTGAAGTGCGTGGGATGTCCACCGGAACGGCGGCGGACCTCCTTAATTCCGTTTCGCTGGCGCAGTGCATGATCGAGCGACGTGTTGAGGGCGTCGGACACGAATCTAAGCGCGTCCAGGAAGTTGCTTTTCCCGGCGCCGTTCGGGCCCACCAGGAACATGAGCGGCCGCATTGAGATGTTACACGATGCGATGCTCTTATAGTTCTTGAGTGCGACTCGTGTAAGAAATGTAGCGTCAGGCAATCCGGATTCCCTTCGTCGAGACATACCGCCACGATACTCCTTATCCATCGCGGGTCGAATCACCTGCTCGTGCCGGATGATGCCGGCCCGCACGAGTCGGAGAACAGCGGCGGCCTCCGCGCCTGCCCTTCGGAACTCTTCGCTGCTCCGATGTACTCCAAAGGAGGAGATTGCCCGCACGTATGTGAATTACGTATCTGGATATGTACTGAAACCGATTGTGGCAAGGCAATATACCTGCGTTGGCTGGAGGCAAAGATGCGGACTCTGATCCTGATCGCACTCACTCTTTCGGTTCTGGCACCGGCGGGTTGCGGCGGTGGAGGATCCGGTGGCGGCGGCGGGACGCGCGTCACGGTAACGATCCAGCCAAAGACCTCCGCCATCACAACCGGGCAGCAGGAGCCTTTCTCGGCCACTGCCTTCGGCTCGACGAACCTCAGCGTCTAGTGGAGCGTTCAGGAAGGAGTCGACGGCGCCGTCGACCTCCGGCACGTACCACATCGTGGTTACCAGCGTGGCCAACAACTCTGCGAAGGCAGTAGCCACTGTGACCGTACAGGCTCCGGTCGTAACGACGGGATCTGCCTCGGGAACGATCCAGTAGCGATTCCGCCGTGACCCTCGCCGCGAGCCTGAAAGTCCAATGACCTCGCCGCACGTCGACTTTACCAGCCCGGAGTTCCTCGCCGATCCCTACCCGTGCTACGCCCGCCTGCGCGCGCACGGCGAGCCGGTCTATCTCGACCTGGCCGGCCCGACGGGCGGCATGTGGCTGGTGACGCGGTATGACGACGTTTCGGCAGTGCTGAGGGAGGCGGCGATCTCCAAGGAGATGCGCCGGCTCGTCCCCGCGCCGCCGCCCATGCCGCTGGACGCGACGATGCTATTCCGCGATCCGCCCAACCACTCGCGGCTGCGCGGCATTGCCAACCAGGCCTTCACTCCGAAGCGGGTCAAGGATCTGGAGCCGAGGATCGAGGAGATCGCGAGCGCACTGCTGGACCGCTGCCGCCCTGCCGGCACTGTGGACCTGATCGCGGACTACGCGATGCCGCTCCCGATCATCGTTATCGCCGAAATGCTCGGCGTGCCGCCGGACGATCGCGATAGGTTCCGGGCCTGGTCGAACGACTTGATCACCGGAACCGACATGGCGCGCGGGACCGACGAGCGCCGGCGCCGCCAGGCCGAGGCGATCATGGCGCTGATGAGCTACTTCGGCCGGCTGATCGCCGAGCGGCGCAGCAGCCCGCGCGACGATATAATCAGCGTGATGATCGCGGCACACGACGAGGGCGGCCGGATGACGGAGGAGGAGCTGCTCGGCACCTGCATCCTCCTGCTCGTCGCCGGCCACGAGACTACGGTCAACCTGTTCGGCAACGGCATGCTTGCGCTCTTGCGCCACTCGGATCAGCTTGCGCTGCTGCGCGCCCGGCCGGATCTGCTGCCTTCGGCAATCGAGGAGATGCTGCGCTACGAGAGCCCGGTCCAGCGCGGCACGTTCCGCGTCACCACGGCTGCGGTGGAGATCGGCGGCAAGACGCTCGGTCCCGGCGAGCAGGTGAGCGCAGTGCTCGGCGCCGCCAACCGCGATCCCGACCAGTTCCCGGAGGCGGACCGCTTCGACATCGCGCGCGCGCCGAACCGCCATCTCGCCTTTGGCCTCGGGATCCACTTCTGCCTCGGCTCCGCGCTGGCCCGCACCGAGGCGCGCATCGGCTTCGCCCGCCTGCTGGAGCGGATGCCGCGCCTCGCCCTTGCGTCGAGCGCGCCGGAGTGGAACTCCAACACGCTGATCCGCGGGCTGGCCGGACTTCCGCTCCGCTTCGAGCGCCTATGAAGATTCGCGTCGGAGAGATCAACATCCTCTGTTCGGACGCGGGGCGGTCGCTGGCGTTCTATCGCGATGGGCTGGGATTCGAGGTCCTGGAGCAGGAGGGGCCGGCCACGCATCTGGCCTGCGGCGCGACCCGCTTCCTGCTGCTGCCCGTCGCGCGAACGCGGCCGGCGCGGCCGGCCTACTGCGCGGCGCCGGAGTTCTCGATCGACCTTATGGTGGAGAACATCGCCGAGGCGCACGCTCACTTCGTCCGGCTGGGCGCCGAGTTCGCGTCGGAGTGGCGGCCCGGCGATCGCAGCTTCTTCGTCCGCGACCCCGACGGCCTCGTTCTCGAAGTGATCGAGAGCGCGACGTAGCGCGTGAGGCCCTACGCGCCCTCGCGCCCTGCGTATTCCAGCACGCTGAGGCGCGCCGCGAGGGTGGTGGCGATGTGGTGGAAGGCGAGGGCCGAGGCGCACTCCGGCTGGCCGATACTCACCGGCACGCCCGTGTCGCCGCCCTGGCAGACGGCGTCGTCGAGCAGCACGCGGCCGAGGAAAGGGATGCCGAGCCGCTCGGCGGCCCGCTCGCCGCCTCCTGTCCCGAAGACGGAGCCGGCCATGTTCTCCACGATCCCCAGGATAGGGATCGGCCGCTCCATGCCTTGGCCCAGCGTGTTGAACATCAGGATCGCCTTGTTCGCGATCTCCAGCGCCACGGCCTGCGGCGTCATCACGATCACCACGCCGCTGAGCGGGACCAGCTTCGCCAGCGACATCGAGGCGTCGCCGGTGCCGGGAGGCAGGTCGACCACCAGGTAGTCCTGCTCGCCCCAGTTCACCTCGTTCAGCAGGTCCACCACGGCCTTGTGGATCATCGGGCCGCGCCAGATCACGGCCTTGTCCGGGTCCAGCAGCGAGCCGAGCGACATCATCAGCACGCCGTGCGCCAGAAGCGGCACGATCTTCGGGCCGGTCGGGGAGTGCGTCATCAGCGGCCGGTTGCTGTTGCCCATCATCGTCGGCAGGGAGGGGCCGTAGATGTCGGCGTCCAGCAGGCCCACCTTCGCGCCCGTCGCCGCGAGCGCCACCGCCAGGTTTACCGCGACCGTGCTCTTGCCGACGCCCCCCTTGCCGCTCGCCACCGCGATCACGTGTCGGACGCCGGGAATCAGCTCCTCAGGATTGACGCCGCGCCCGCGCACTTGCGCCGTCATCTCCACGCTCACCTGCTCCACGCCGGCGAGCGCCGCCACGGCCGCGCGCGCCTCCTCGCGAAGCAGGTCTTTCACCGGGCAGGCAGGCGTCGTCAGCTCGACCTTGAACGCGACGTTGCCGTCGCAAATCCGCACATCCTTCACGAAGCCGAGCGTCACAATGTCGCGATGCAGGTCCGGATCCTGCACCACGCGCAGGGCGTCGAGGACCTGCGCTTCCGTTATATCGGGCATATCTGCTACCTGTCTTCGCGTATCATACGAGATGTCCCATTGTACCTGCCGGGTCGGGGAATTCAAAGCTAGTGCCGCCATCTACAATCATCGACCGGACGTGAGTCGGCTCAGCTCTAGCCGAAGATACGTTTCTTAAGTCCTCAACGGAGCGCTGAAAGCCGGTCCACGGTAGTCCACGATCTTGACACGCTCCTCGCCGGCAAGGCGTAGGAGTGCGGCCGTACAAGTATCGAACCGCTCCGCGTCCGCTCGTGTGAACTGGCGGGCGGGCCGATCCTCGTATTCGTCTGCGCAGCCCTCTACCCACTCGATCGTATCAGGCGCCTCCCCGCGGAACATGCTCACGGCCGAAGAGCCGCCGGGCGCAGGATTCAGCGTCTTGCCGATGCGAAACCACTCTTCGGTGTGCTCGAGGCTGCTTCCGACGTACGCAACGCTCGCGTCCACGCTCCAGCCTGTGATACAGCGCTCGGGCAAGAGGGATGCCAGCTCCGCAAATCGGTGCAATGAATACGGAAAGAATAGCTCGGCGTCGCGGTAAGTGTCGCTGTTGGAGCGATACTGCCCGAAATGCAGGCTTCCGCCGAAGAATCGAGTGAGGTGTGCGGCAACGGCCTGCGCGTTTATTGCCGGGAGTTGGTCGACCAGGCTACCTTCACAATTGGCCAAGTTGCGATACGAGGAGATGCGAAGCATCGCCATTGGCACGATGCCGGTTGGTCCGTTCATTGCGTTCGCTCCCTTGGATGCTCAGCGTTGCGCGACGTTGGCTGAGGGCGACGGATCAATAGACCACAGCGTCCCTTCATTCCTGATGTGGCCCCGCCGCTTGTTCCATTGCTGAGCGGTCCGGACTGCATGTTTCCACTTCTTGCCGTAGTGGTGTCCATCGATCACTCGGTCGACGGAATCGTCGCAAAGGTCAGGATGTAGCCGCTGTATGTGTTCATGGATCGCCTCTGTCCGAAGTGGCCCGTATTTACCCAGGACGAACAGGATCGTTTTCGCGAAGACCGTGTGCATCCCGCCACCAGCGAGACGAAGTCGGACCAAGTCGTCCTCGGCTGTTTGAACGGCTCGCAAGAACGCTTGCCTTAGTAGTGGGTCTGCCACAGTTTGTTGCCGCCTGAATGTCGTGACAACTTGATTTGCGGCTTCCACGTACCCGGCGAGTTGGTCTACGCCTACTGGCACCCCAAATTCACGTATTACGGCGAGATCGCTGGCGATGGTAGCCACGATATCCTGATCTCGGACCTCGAATCCGTATTCGACGTTGCGATAGAAACCTCCGGAGGTCAAGTTACCGGAGGTAACGATCGCGCGGGCATTGTCGGCGATGTAGATCTTGGCGTGAAACCTACGGATATGGTACAGGTTTGGATGCCGCGTTGCCGCCATGAGATGCTGCACAGCTGCTGGCTCCAAAGCACCATCGCACACATGTGCTGGCGATAGATCCGTAATGATCTCCATCTTGCCGCGGTCACGTAGCGTCGGATGTATTACCGTCGTTATGGAACGGACCGCTGGTGCGGTAATGAACGGGGCCGCGATCGTCAGCTGCTCGCGCGCGCTTGAAGTCAATTCGACGAGAGCGCGATGCCATCCAGTGTTCAACGGCGTCATTGTATCCTCATGGCCAGCACGCGCCGCGGCAGGCAACCGAATTAGCCCGTATGGCGGACGAATCGCGGCCCTCGTCACGTGGCGGACTGCCGAACTAGCTCATTTTACCAGTGGGCCGGAGCGATGTCGATGCGGGAATCCGGTGCATCCGCCTGGAATCCGAAAGTCGGACAGCCGATCTTCACGCCAACAGCGGAGGCGTCCGGCGCGGGAATGTACTCACCGAAGCCGGTCAAAGGCATCATTCACTCTGTCCTGCGGGAGCTGTATGGTGCAGGTCGGGCCGGTGTCGGCCAGGATCGCCTGCGCGATGTACGCGTTCGTCGGCGCCAGGTCGGCGAAGTGGTCGGCGTCGCGGACTTCCAGGAAATGGACGTTCGCGTTCGTCGTCACGTCGTTCATCTTGCGCAGGTCGTGGATGTTGCTGTCGCCCGCGGCGCCCTCGATCGCCCAGGTGGGCGACTTGATGCACTTCAGCCAGTAGCCCGGCGACCGCAGTTCGTCCTCGCGCGCGTCGTGGGTGTCGAACGGGGTGAAGGGCGAATTGTCGCCGTAGCCGGCCACATCGTATACCGGCCCGAAGGCGAAGACCGCGCGGAACTTGTCGGAGCACTCCGCCACGAGCATGGCCAGCGTGCCGCCGGTGCTGTGGCCGCCGAGATAGATCCGATCCGGATCGACGTAGGGCTGCTGCGCCAGGAAATCGCGCGCGGCCAGCACGTCGTCCACCTCGCCGAGGAAGCCCTCCTTCTTGCCGGGGTTGTCGTTGCCGCCCCGCAGCGACGCGACCATCAGCACGATGCCGGCCTCGCGGTACTGCGCAGCGGTCTGATCGTTCGATCGCGGGCGCGGATTCCACATCTCGCCGATAGAGTTGCAGTCGCCGCCCGTGATCCAGACGATCGCCGGATGACGCCGTCCGTCGCGCGGGTCGGGCGTCAGGTAGGCCTGGAGGCTGCCCGGCTGCGCCGGATACTGGACGAGTCGGAACACGGAGGGGGGAGGATTGTCCACCGGCTGCCGGTCGCCGGCCTGTGGCCGCAGGCTGGTCTTGAATCCTCGCCGCGCCTCCACGAGCGTTGCGAACCGCTCGTGCGGCGGCTTCAGGCTGTCGCAGCCCGCGGTCGCAATTGCCGCGACCGTCACCGAAAGTGCGAATAGGCCAATCCGATCGAAGCGCTTGCGCAAATGATGCGCCATAGTCGGGTCACTCCATTTCGATGGTTACTTGAAACCGTTTTACCCCAATTCGAAGCCCCCCAGCGCGTAGACCAGCTCGTCCCGCGTCGCGAGCGGCTCGCCGCGGGCCATGCGCGTCAGGCGGCGGAACGGCGCGAAGCCCAGGCCGCGCGCGATCTCGGCGGCAGCCGCGTTCGCCGGCAGCAGGTCCCAGACCCACGGCTCGTCCGCGTGCTCGGCGAGCACGGCCCGCAGCGCGGCGGCCGCCGGCCCCGCTTCGCCCGCGACGCATGGGCCGAGATAGCGCGCCCGGCCGCCGGACCGCTGCATCACAAACCCGCCGTCGAAGCAGACCGGCGGGCCGAGCGCCGCCAACAGCCGGCCCCGGTCCGCGCCAATGGCCTGCAGGTCCAGCGCGAGCTCTGGCGGCCCGAGCTGGCGTACGGGTTCGGCGCCTGTCTCAGGCAGGCTACCCAGCCCGGACGGGGCGCCGGAGGCGAGACTCGACATACGTTCATCGCCGCCCTGCGCCGGCTCGCCGCGCCGATCGGCAGCCGGCCGTACATTAGAGCCGCGCGTCGAGCTCGCCGAGGATCGAAGGCCGGAAGGCGGACACCCGCGCGCGTCTGTGGCCGGGCCGCCGCTTACCTGGGGACCGGGCGGCGCACTCTCCCAGGATTGGGGACCGGGCCGCGTATTCCGCCACGGTCCAGGGTCACCTGGCGCGCCCGCGCACGGCCCGGGAAGCAGCCCCGGCTCCCAGCGCCACCGCTCCGCCGGCTGCTCGTCGCGGAAGCCCGCTGCGAGATAGAGCGGCCTGCCGGCGTCGGCCGCGTCCAGCTTGAGGGTACGGACACCCCGCGCGTCGGAGTACGCCATCGCCGCGGCGAGCAGCCGCCGGGCGTAGCCACGCCGCCGGTGGTCCGGGTGCGTCACCACCATGCCCAGCCAGGCGAGGTCCCGCCCGTAGCGGACCACAGTCGCGGTGGCAACGACGCGGCCCTCCACTTCGATCCCCAGGCAGCCGGACGGCTCGAGCGCCAGCAGCCGGCGCCAGTCGTCGATCGTCTGGTTCCAGCCCACCGCGTGGACCAGCGCCATGGCTGCCGGCAAGTCGTCCTCTGTGAGCGCTCTCAAATTAGGCATGCCATAGCTCCACGTGCATGCGATCCAGCTGAATCTTCGCCCTCGAAGGGCCCCACCCCGCTGCCGCCCTGGCGTGCATCGCCGGGGGCGCCGTGGACCGTCACACAATCCATCGCTCGGCCGCGCTTGAGGATTCGACGCAGGCCGGGTCGAAGCCTGTGCGGGAGATGCAGATGCGATCAACTACTCCGTGGCGCGACCACGCGAACGAAGCGGCGCCGGCACCCGCGGGAACAATTCCCTCGCTCGCCATGTCTCGTTTTAGCGCGAGCGGCGACCGATCGCGGTCCGAAACCGCTCTCGCCGGAGACGAAGGACGGGCCCTCGCGCGTCGAGGGAGCCCGCATGCGAACCCGTATTGTGCACGTCCGTGTCGTCAACCTGCGGGGCCTCGTTCTGTGGTCCGTAGGCGCTTACCTGCTCCTGCGCTTCTTCGACGCGGTCTCGGCGACGATTCTGTTTTTCATCCTGGCGACTGTACTTGCGATCGCTCTGGATGGCCCGATCTGCTGGCTTCAGGAGCGCGGCATCTCGCGGCGCTTCTCCGTCGCAATTCTTGCGTTCCTCCTGGTGGTGTCGGTGGCGCTCGGCGGCTATTTCGGCGCGCCCGTCCTGCAGAGGCAGGTCGAGTCGACACTTATACAGGTCCCGGCGGTCAGCGCCAGCCTTCAGGAGCGCGCCGAAAGGCTTACGCGCCGCTATCCGATTGTCCACGACTCCGTCAGGAAGTTCAGCGTCAAGAAGAGCCTGGCCGATTCCGGGCAGGCGGCGCTCCCGCGAATCGGACGGTTCTCGATAGACGTGTTTAGCGGCCTGGTGGCGCTGATACTTCTCGCCGCCGTGACCTTCTATGCGGTCGGCGATCCCAATCCGCTGGTCAAGGGAGGAATCCGGGCGCTCCCAAAACAGAACCGGCGGACCGGTATACGGATCTACCGGCGCGTGCAGCGGCAAGTCCAGGCCTGGGCGCGCGCCACGTTCTGGCTTATGCTCATCGTCGGCGTACTCTCCGGCCTGGGCCTGTGGGCCATCGGCGTGCCGTCGCCGCTCGTTTTCGGCATGATCGCGGGCCTCGGCGAGGCGGTGCCGGTCGTCGGACCGATCCTCTCCTGCATCCCGCCCCTGCTGGTGATGCTCGCGAACGACCCGCTCAAGGCGCTCTGGGTGGTGCTTCTGTTCATCGCGATCCAGCAGATCGAGGGAAACATCCTGGTGCCGCGCATCATGTCGACCGCCATGGAGCTGCACCCGGTCCCGGTTCTGTTCACCGTGGTCGTCATGGGCACGCTCACCGGCCCGATCGGCCTGCTGCTCGCGATACCGCTGCTGGCTATAATCAAGATCATATACGAGGAGACCTACCTGCGACGAGTGGCAGGCAAGCCTGTCTGACGGATGCCAGGACACAGTAGGTCCCGTCTCACAGGTCGCTTGCGACCGTCCGGCAGAGGGGGATTTAGGGGGCGAGGTCTTCCAGGAAGCTTGCGACTGTCCGGGAGAGGACCGTCGTCCCGTGTGGGGATTCAGGGGGTGTCGCTGGACCCGCATGGGAGGGTCGGCGGCGGCGCGCCCCGGGGATAAGGACTATGACCAACCATGAGGTCGCGCAGCGCTTTCAGCAGATCGCGGACACGCTGGAGGTTCAGGGCGAGAACCCGTTCAAGGTGCGCGCCTATCGGAACGCCGTCGAGGCGATCGAGCGGCTGGTAGAGCCGCTGGACGAGATCGAGAGGCGCGGCGAGCTGGAGGAGATCCCCGGCTTCGGCGAGGCGATCACGGCCAAGACTCGCGACTTCCTCACGAAGGGCACCACGAAGCTCTATGAGCAGATCAAGAACGCCGTGCCGCCGGGCGTGCTGAAGCTGGCCGCCGTGCCGGGCATCGGGCCGAAGACCGCCAGGGCGCTCTGGGAGAGCGCCGGCGTCAAGTCGGTGGAAGAGGCGGAGGCGGCCGCGAAGGAGGGGCGCATACAGACCGCGCCCGGCTTTGGGGCCGCGAAGGAGAAGAAGCTGCTGGAGGCCATCAATCGCGGCCGCCGGCTCAGCGAGAGGCTGCCGCTCTGGACGGCGCTGCCTTACGTGGAGCGGCTCGCCGCGGAGCTGGCGGCTCGGCCCGAGGTCGTGCGCGCGGAGGCGGCCGGTTCGGCGCGGCGGCATCGCGATACCGTCGGCGACCTGGACATCGTGGTGGCAACCAACGACCCGGCGGCGACGGAGAAGGCCGTCGCGGGCCTCTCCGGCGTTACCGAGGTGATGGAATCGGGCCGCGCGAAGGTGGCCGCGATGACCGACATCGGCATGCACCTGGACGTGCGGCTCGGCCGGCCGGAGGATTTCGGCGCGCTGCTGCACCACTTCTCCTCCGGCCAGGCGCACAACATCGCGCTGCGCGAGCTGGCCGAAAGTATGGGCCTCAAGATCAACGAGTACGGCGTGTTCGACGCGAAGACCGGCGCGGAGCGGTTCCAGGGCGAGGACGAGGCGCAGGTCTACACGGCCCTCGGCCTGCCCTACATCGAGCCGGAGCTGCGCGAGGGGCGCGGCGAGATCGAGGCCGCCCGCCGGAATGCACTGCCGCGCCTGGTCACGGAGGCCGATTTCCGGGGCCAGCTCCACGAGCACACCACCTGGTCGGACGGCACAGCCTCGGTGCGCCAAATGGCCGAGGCCGCTATCGCGCGCGGCTACGAGTATCTCGCCATCACCGACCACTCGCATAGCCTGCAGATCGCCAACGGGCTTTCGCGCGAGCGGCTGCTGGAGCAGCTCGACGAGGTCGCCGCCGTGCGCAGGGAGCTGCCCGCCGGCTTCACGCTGCTCACCGGCATCGAGGCCGACATCCTGGCGGACGGCTCGCTCGACTGCGAAGAGGACCTGCTCGCGCGCCTGGACATCGTCGTCGGCTCGGTCCATATCCGGCACAAGGAGGACGAGGCCGCGATGACGGCGCGGGTGGTCCGGGCGCTGGAGAGCCCCTATCTGCACATACTCGGTCACCCGACCGGCCGCCTGCTAGGCAAGCGCGAGCCCTTCCCGCTCGACATGGAGGTTGTTATCGCCGCCGCGGTCCGCACCGGGACCGTACTGGAGATCAACGCCTCGCCGGACCGGATGGACCTGAACGACCTGTACGCCCACCGCGCCAAACAGCAGGGCGCGCGGCTGACGGTGAACGCCGACGCCCACTCTACCACCGGCCTCGGCTCGCTCCGCTGGGGCCTTTACATGGCCCGGCGCGCCTGGCTTACGCCCGAGGACGTTGTCAACACCTACCCGCTCCAGGAGCTTCGCAGGGTCCTCAAGCCCCGCACAGCCTGACGGGCTTCGCCGCGGACCAGTGCCGCAAGATTCCGCTCCGCCGCGAGCGTCCTAGAACCCCGCACAGACTGACGGGCTGCTCGGCCCGCGCAGCCAACGCGTCCCGCGGCGCCCGGCCTGCCGTCCCTTGCGCGACACGCACCCCGAAGCCGCAGGGGCTAACGTGACCGCACGCCCAAGGGCGATCGCCGGCTCCTCACCCCATCACCCGATCATGCAGCCTACCGGCCAACCTATTGACACCTGTATTACTGTTATGCTATGCTGACCGGCAATTACACGGGCGCGCTTCGGGCTGTTGAAAGCGGGCGCGGTCGTTCCATCCGAAGCTATCGTCCGTTCCGTCGCGCCATCCTTCGTCAGCACGTATGTGCGCTTAGAGCAAGGCCAAGTCTTACTCGCGAGTGATCGCCGGTCGATGTCGCCGGCAGCAGCTTTTCGGAGGTCAACCATGCGTAAGGCTCACCCGTTCCTGGGCGCGTCCCTCACCCTGCTCGCACTCTCCTGGGCTTCGATGGCGAAAGCCCAGGACGCAAAGCCCTTCAGTGACGTAAAACCCGACCACTGGGCGTATCAGGCCGTCACCGATCTGCAGCAAAAGGGCGTGATCGTCGGCTATCCGGACGGATTCTTCCGCGGCCAGCGGGTCCTGACGCGGTACGAGTTCGCCCTGGCCCTGAAGCGCGCGCTGGACAAGATCGGGCCCACGACGGGAGCGGCCGGCGAAAAAGGCCCGGCCGGCGAAAAGGGCGACACTGGCCCGACCGGACCCACCGGCCCCATGGGACCGGCCGGCATTCCGCCCGAGGCCGTAGACGAGCTGCGGCGGCTGGCCGGCGAATTCAAGAACGATCTGACCGCCCTCGGCGCGAACATGGCAGCGGTAGGCGCCACGCTCGATAAGCTCTCAACTGCAGTCGACGCGATCAATCGCCGGCTGGACAGAATGATCCAGTTCAACGGCGACTTTTTCGTCGGTACGCGCTCGGACCAGTCGCGCTTCTCATTCCTGGACTATAGCGGGGCAGGACGTCCGGCCAGCCCGAGCCTGTTCGACAACATCGCCACGCCGCACGACTTCCACCTGGAGGCGCACGCCAACCTCCCCGGCGGCGTGCGTTTCAACGGCGACCTCGTCACGAGCAACTATCTCGCGTATCGCGGCGGCACGCTCGCGCCGTTCGCGGCGGCGCAGAACAACGGCGGGCCGCAGTTCACGTCGCTGTATGAGGCCAACCTGCAGATCCCGCTCGGAAAGATCGGCAACAACGTCCACACGCGGCTGACGTGCGGCCGCTTCCGCGAGCAGATTACCCCGCTGACCTACCTCCGGCCGGATTACGACGCTTACTTCAGCACGCCCTGGTACGACGACGGCAGCTACATCCAGGACGGCTTTGCGATCGACACGACCTACACCGGGGCGCACTCGGTGGTGTTCGGAGGCGCCTTTAGCAGCGTCCAGGGCGGGGACCGCTTTCCGCAGCCCACATTCGGCCTCAACACGCCGTTCGTCGGATCGGCGGCGCCGACCGCCAGCATCGCGCCGCTCTTCCAGGGTCGCTTCGGAATGGGGAACATCGGCCTCATCCCGTTCGACTTCCAGAATCCATCGGGATCCATGACTCCGGGCCAGGTAGTCGGCCTCCACGCCGGCATTCCCCTGTTCAAGTACGGGGAGATCGCCGGCACCCTGCTTGATTTCTCCTCGACCAACGGCGGAGCGAACGGCGGATTCACGCTGAACGGCGTTCCGTTCGGCGGCAATCCGATCGGCAATGTCGTCGTGTACGGCGCCAACTTCAAGCTGAATCCGATCGGCCACTTCATGGTCAGCGGCGAGGCGTCGAAGAGCGTCACGCAGCGCACGTTCACCGAGCCGGACGGCCGCAACAACGACGATAATAACGCGTTTAACATAAACGCCGGCTACAACACCGGGCCGGTCATTATTCAGGGCGGGTACCAGTACATCGACCCGCGGTTCGCCGCGCCCGGCTACTGGAACAAGATCGGCAACTGGTACAATCCGACCAATGTACAGGGTCCATTCGCGCGCGTCGGCTACAGGTTTAGCGATAAGCTTAACGTGAACGTCGGAGGCGATTATCTTAACGGCGCGCGGAACCGGCCCGGCATCGGCGAGATGACGATGGGCTCCAGCATCCTTCGCGGCGAGTGCGGCGTCAACTGGCAGCCGTGCAAGCACGTGGACGTCAGCGCCAAATACGAGGGCGTATTCCGCGACCTGTCCAGCGCGGTATCCGCCTCCGGCATGCGAGCCAAGCCGATCGAGCAGTACATCACGATCGGCGCCGGCGTGCGCCTCACCGGCGACACCACGCTGAAGTTCGCGTACCAGATGATCGGCGTGCGGGACAATGGCGACGGCTTCGGCCTCGGCACCCAGTTCGGCGGACCGGCGCCGGGCGGCAACTTGAACGCCAACGTCTTTACGACCCAGGTGGCCGTCCACTTCTAGGAGCCATAGCCTGCCGCCCTCACACGGACATCCGTCCCTTCCCTGGCCGCTCTCAAGCTCGCCAGGGAAGGGGCCGCTAATCCTCGCAGTTTGCCCAACCAAACCCCTTCGCGCTCGCCCCCGCCCGGTCGCCAGCCCTCCGATGCCAGCGCCCGCTGCCGCCGCGCTCTCCAGCGTGGAGGCCGGGGAGTGGTCCTTATTACAGCCGAACGAGCGCAGCCGCTGTGGCACGCGAGAGGGCCTCGCGGTCGCGCGCATTTGCGGCGCTCCGGTGCCGTTTCCACCACCGCACGAGGATCTCCACTGGAATTCCCGTACTTGCCGCGATCTCCTGCGCCGTACGCCTTCCGCATTCGATCAAATAAGCAACCAGCAGCACGAAGTCGGCGCTCAAATCCCTCGAGGGGGGATACGGCCGCGGCTCTCGCTCACCCTAGCAGCCGCTCCGCCATCATCTCTCGCCAGACGGCCGCCAGCCCGTTGACGCGTACTGCGCGCTCCATCAGCGCACGGTCCTGCCACTTGCCGAGCAGCAGCGCGTTCAATTCGGCGACGCGCACCGCGTGCCTGTCTTGCGAGACGATTTCGACTGGGTCGCCGGCGCCCAGCTCGCCCTCGACCGCGACCGAAAGATAGAAGCCGCTCATTCCGCTCTCCAGCATCTCGCGGACGATCTTCTGCCTGTCGAACTTGGCTGCCAGCTTGTAGCAGGGGCTGCGCGGCTGCGTCACGACGAACTCCGCGCTGCCGATCCGCAGGCGGTCGCCGATGCTCAGCTCGCCCTCCGTCAGGCCCTCCACCGTCAGGTTCTCGCCAAAGGCGCCGGGCGGCAGATCGTCCGCGCCCAGCAGGCCGCGCCAGGCGGGGTAGTGCTCGATCGGGTAGGCGTAGACCGCCTTATCCGGGCCGCCGTGCACCGTCAGATCGGCCTGCCTGTCGCCGTCGAGATTGAGCCGCCGCACCGCGATCCGTCCCTCGACCGGCGCCTTGTAGATGCCCGTCGCGAAGCGATTGCCGCGATAGTCCACCTCCCGCGGCAGCCCGACGTTTACCGAAACGACCCTCATGCGCGTTCCTTCCACAAGGAGTCTAGCACGCCCGCGGCCAATCCCTGGACATGCCGATTTCGATAAAGGGGACTCCGCCGATGCCGCCGACCAGATCCGCCGATACCGCGAGGACGGATACCTCATCCTCGACGGCCTGCTCCCTCCCGGGCGCGTGGAGTGGGCGATGGGCCTCTTTCGCGAGCTTGTGGAGCGGGGCCGCTCGCGCGCGGAGCCGGACGCGCACTGGAGCCTCGCGAAGGACGCGGACGAGCACCCCATCCCGGGCAGGCTGCACAAGATTCAGGGCGTGGGAGTGGTGGATCCGCGGGCATTGGAGCTGGCGCGGGCGCCGGAGGTGGTGGGCTGCGTCGAGGGCCTCATCGGGCCGGAAATCGACGTGTTCGGAACGAAGTTCTTTCCGATGCTCGGCCCGCTCGCGACCTCCACGAGTTGGCACCAGGACAATCACTATTTCGGCACCAACTCCGACCGGGTGGTGAGCTGCGCGATCTACCTGGAGGCGACGAACCGAGCGAACGGCTGCCTGCAGGTCGTGCCGGGCAGCCACCGCACCGGAGAGCTGGTGCCGCACGACTCCGGCAGGGGAAACTGGGCGCACGGCAACTGGGCGACCGTGGACGAAAGTCAGGCAGTCGACGTGGTCTGCGGACCGGGCACCGTCGTCCTCTTCTCCGCCAATCTGCTCCACGGCGCGCACCTCAACCTTTCGGACGGCACCAGCTTTCGCACCGCATGGCACTACATCCCGGCCGACCTGGCGCTGGAGCTGTTCCCCCGCGGCGTCTACCGAGACCGGCATGTCGTGATGGGGTGATGAGGTGATTGGGTGATGGTCCCCCTCTCCTTTCGAGGGAGAGGGGGATTTAGGAGGTGAGGGCGCCTGCAGGCGAGTGGGACTCTTGGGGCGCCGCCCAGGGCTTGCGAGGCCCCCTACTTCAGCATCGCGTCGACGGCCTGCTCGACCTGGCCGAGGCTCTTCGCCTCCACGTCCACGAAGTTGCCCTTCACGGACTGACCGCGCCACAGCAGCACCGTGTTCTTCACGCCGTCGCTGATCTTGTAGGCCGCGATGTCCCCTTCCTTCGTGCCCTTGGGCAGGAAGACCAGCGGAATGGTCGTCTTCTTGTCCGCCGCGACCTTCAGAATTGCGTCCTTGGCCCCCGGGCCGCTCATGTAGACGACGAAGCTCTTGAGGCCCTGCTTCTTGTGCGCGTCCACGATCTTCTGCAGGTCGGCCACGAGCGCCTCTGACTTCACGGCGTCGCCATTGATGAAGGCGGCCATCACGGGCTGGACGCCATACTGACAGCGGTAGCAAAGCTGCTTGCCCTTGTTTGGTCCCGTCACGTCGACGACCTGGAAGGCGCCGGGCGTGGTTCCGGGCTCAAGGCCCGATTTGACCTTCGCGGCCGCGAGCGCGCTCACCGCAAGCGTCGCGGCCGCCGCGGCCGCCAGACCGAATTTGATTGCTCTCGTCATGGTTCAATCCTCTCCTCTGATCGTCCGGCAAGCGCCAATGGCCTCTTGCCCGGGAATGGGGGCTGGAAACGGACTCCCCAGAATTTGGGCACTCGGGCCTCGCCCGTGTGGGCCGCAGCAGGCGACGACCGCATCGTATTAGCGGGCGATTGCGCATCGGTAAAGATGATTACGCGCTTCTGCGCCGCGAATTCACAACTCTCTTACGTATTCCAGCAGCTCTTTCATCTCCGCAGAAGACAGCTCGTGCGCCTTTCCATGCAGATTACCCGGATTCCTGCTCGAAAAAACCTCCTCCAACGTGTACGCGCTGCCATCGTGTAGGTACGGATCGGTGTCATAAACGCCATCGAGGTGCGGCACCGCGAGATCGATGCCCTCCGGCGTCGTGCCGATCCACGCGCGCTTGCCGCCGCCTCCGGCCTTCGGGCCGGCGTGACAGGCCGCGCAGCCCGCTTTTCCCTCGAACAGCGCCTCGCCCCGCGCGGCCGCTTCGGTGAGCGCGCCGTCGGGAGCGCGATACGGGTTCGGCGCGAGCGGCAGCGAGCCGACGTAGCGCGCGATCGCCTGCACTTCCACCGCGGACGGCGGCGGACCCTGCAGAAGGCCCGGTATCTCCGCCGCGATGATTTTCGCCAGCGTCAGCTCGTGGCCGCTCCAGCGGTAGGGCGCCATGTCCGCGATGCCGCCCCGCAGGCTCTTCACATTCCGGTCGATCTCCTTGCCCAGCGCGTCGTGTACGTGGACGAACTTCCAGGATATTCCGTCGGTTCCGCCGTCCGGGTGGCACGAATTGCAGCTGAACTGCTTCCCGCTCACGATCTCCGCCGTGCCGAACAGGTAGCGGCCGAGCAGCGCGGGGTCGCGGCGCGTCGCCGGGCCGAGCGACACGCGCCGCGTTATCTTCAGCGTCCGCGCGTCGATCACCGCAACGTCGTTGCCGAGCAGGTTCGCCACCCAGAGCTCCTTGCGGTCCGGCGTGAGCGCGAGGCCCCGCGGCTGCGCGCCGACGTGCTCGATCGTGACGGTGTCGCCGTCGCCGCGAACCGGCACGACGTTGACGCTGTTGCCGCCGCTGCACGTAATGAACGCCCGGGTCTCGTCGCCGTCGAGCACGACCGAGTCGGGGTCCGCCACGTCCTTGCCCATCAGGTCGAGCCACAGGTTCTGGATGCCGTTGCGAGGTCCGTTGGGCGACTGCAGGAACGCCTGGTTGGACCAGATGCCGGTCGCGGTCTCGGTCGGCCGCTCGTTCTGCGCGCGCTGCGCCACGGCGAACGCGTCGCGGCCATCCCCGAACAGGGCGACGCCGCGCAGGTTGACGGCAGGCGTGCGGCCCTGCCCGATGACGGCCAGATCGCGGGTCGAGACGAATGTGATCGAGCCGGCGGTCATGCAGCCCGCCGCGAGCCGTGCGCCATCCGGCGTGATGGCGAGCGAGCGCGGCCTTCTGCCGGTCGGGACGTGAGCGACCACCCTGCGGCTCGCCACGTCGAAGACGGCGATCTGATCGAGCTGGCTTACCGAGACGTAGGCGCGCCGGCCGTCCGGCGACAGAACGACGTCCCAGGGCGCGCCCGGCAGCGGTATCGTCTCGGCCTTTGGCGCCGTGAGATTGCCGAGGGCCGCGGAGCCGCCTGCGGCGGGAGCCGTCTCGGTCTGACCCGTCTGCTTGTGCGACCGAAGATCGACGAAGGCGACGGAGCCGCTCAGACTGTTGGTCACGATTGCCGTCGAGCCGTCCGAGGTAGCGGCGACGCCGGTTGGCTCCGTCCCGCCGGTCGGTACGTGCGCCACCACCCGCCCGGAGGCGCGGTCGATGACTGCGAGCGCGCCCTCGTCGAACTCCGTGACGAGCGCGCGTGAGCCGTCGGCAGTAAACGCCACCTTGAACGGCCCGCGATTGCCGTCCAGCGCCGGTCGAACCGGCCCGAGCGGCACGCGGTCCGGCGCCGCCGCCCGCGCTGCGACGGGATCGCCGTTCGGCGCCGCCGCACCAGCCGTGCAGAGCGCAAGCGTACCGCCGGCCAGAAGCCCGGCCGCCGGCCAAATCCATCCCATGACCCGATTCGGTGCAAATCGCCGCATGCGTATCCTTGCCGCCGTCGCTCGCCGCTCATCCGCCAAGTTGTACCACCTGTCGTCTGTGACGCGGCGTTCGGCAGGCTATCCGGCCGGCGCCGTAGAATCCGAACCGTGGCCCGGGGCATCGCCGGACGGGTCGCGGAACCGGATACGGTGTGTCGCTGCTTCGCGCGGAACCACGGTCACCGCACCGTTGGTCTCGAGGACCGCGAACTTGACGTCCGCAAGATCGCATATCTCGCGCTCGCGCAGCGCCTCCAAAACGTCGTCATGCGAGAAGCCGGTTCGGCGCAGGTGGCTCTCGATGAACTGACCTTCGCGCACGAGCAAGATCGGGTCGCCGGCGATCAGGCGGCGCCACCGCCGCGAACGCGAGAGCATCCAGGCGATGCAGCGGTTCGTGAGGAGCAGCGTCGCCGCGGACACGATGCCCGCCGGCAGCGACGTATCGCCGGCGACCATCGCCGTCTCGACGGCGCTGCCCATGACCAGAATGATCACCAGGTCAATGACGTTGAGCTGCGCGAGCTGCCGCCTCCTGGCCAGCCGGAACAAGGCGACCAGCAGAACGTAGATCGTTAGCGTATGCCAGGCGACGAGCCACATGGCGCGCACGGTACTCAAGCCGGTTAGTCCTCCTTCGCCGATCGACCTCGACCGGCGCCATCATCAGCGGAGAATCTCAAATGCCGCACTGGTTGTCCGATATCTTGACCCACCCGAACACTCCTGCCGATGCCTGGGCCATCGCCGGCAAGACCGCCGTCGTCTACATCTGCCTGGTCGTCGGCCTGCGCGTGCTCGGCAAGCGCGAGCTCGGCCAAATGAACATCTACGATCTGGTGCTCATCATCGTGCTCGCGAATGCGGTCCAGAACGCGATGGTCGGCAACGATAACTCGCTCGTGGGCGGCCTCATCGCCGCGGCAACGCTCCTCATATTAAACCGCATTTTCACCTATGCCATGGCGCGCTCCCAGAAGCTGGAGAAATTCATGGTCGGCGAGCCGGTCCTCATCGTGAACGACGGCGAAATACTGCAGTCCCGGTGTCAGCGCGAGGGCATCACTCGGGAGCAGATCATGACGGCGCTGCGGGAGCATGGAATCGACAAGCTGGAGGAGGCGCATATGTGCGTGCTTGAAGTGGACGGCTCCATAAGCGTGGTGCCTACGGGCTCCGCGGTCCACCGCTCCAAGCGCCACTACAAGGCGCTAAGGCTCTCCTGAGGAGATCGGCATGCCGCCTGAAGGACCCCGATTCCTGGCCGCGATCGCAGTGCGGACGCTCATCGTTCTGCTGGCCCTTGTGATCGGACTGCGGCTGCTCGGCAAGCGCCAGGCCGGCCAGTACAGCGTCTATGATTTGGCCCTCATCATGCTGCTTGCGAACGCGGTCCAGAACGCGATGACCAACGGCGACGGCCACCTGTTGGTCGGCGTGGTCTCGTCCGCCACTCTGCTGTGCGCCGGCTGGGTGATCTCTCGCGCGTTCGATCGCCTGCCGGGCCTGTCTCATCGCGTGGCCGGCGACCCGACGCTTCTCGCGAGCGACGGCCAGTTCATCCGATCCCATCTCGCGCATGAACAGGTCACCGAGGAGCAGATCCTGGCGGCGATGCGCGCGCACGGCGTGTGCGACCTATCGGAACTGCGGATGGCCGTCCTGGAGGTCGACGGATCGATCAGTATCGTTCCGAAGGACGCAAAGCACAGCGAGACGAAGAAGCTTTCCAAACAGAAGAAGCGCCGATGAGGAGATGCACGCCCGCGGAGAATGAAGCCGTCCCGAATTCACGCCCCGCGGGCAATGCGTGGAAGCGCTGGCGGGCTGCTTCCATAGGGAATTATAACGCGGGGCGGCCGCAAATCCGGTCGAATCTAGCCGAAGCGACCAATTCTACGGCTCATACAGCCAAATGAGCCGACAAATTGGCGCACCCGCACGTGATACGGTCCCGACCGGCGCTGACGGAGCGCGCACGCGATCGCCGAGCGACCGCAAACTGGTAATCTTGCGGGACTTGCGGCGGCCTTAATGCCGGAATACATATTACAGGCGGGCGATTACTTACGGAGGTGTACGCTTGTGATATCAGCCAAGAGGCCAAACCACCGCGCTCGTCGCGGATTCACGCTCATCGAGCTACTCGTCGTCGTTCTCATCCTGGCAGTACTTATGGCGGTCTCCATCCCGCTCTACTTAAGCGCCGTGGCCGACTCCCAGAAGAAGACGTGCCGATCGAATATGCAGACCATCGCGAACGCCGTCCAGGCGGCCCGCGTGAAAGCCGCCAGCGCCGATTATAGCGCGTACGTCGGCTCGGTCTCCACCACTCTTGAGCCGGACCTCAATTCGGTTCCCACCTGCCCGCTGGCTGGCTCGTACACGATCGCGAACGGAAGCAGCGGCTCGGCGTCGACCTTCAAGGTGGCGTGCAGCGCGACCGGGCACGGCACGTTCGAGCCGGGCGTAGACAGCAACTAACAGTACTGCAAGGTCGTTACTGCGCCTCCACGAAGTGTGCGCTTATGACCGAAATCTAGCCTGCCTTCTCCGGGGCGCTCCACGGCGGTTGGGTCCGCGACCAGTGGAGCGCCTCGATTCCACTTCCAGACGCCCCCTGGCTCGCCAGCTAGAACGACGCACGCGCCCGAAGGCTGAACACCGAGACCGGGCCGCGGTCCCGGTTGTAGCCGGGGTTTCCGATCTCCTGTAAGTTCACCGATACCGTATAGTGCCTCGCGACCTGGCACGAGTAGTAGACCTCGGCCGCGCGCTCCGCGCCGCGGCGGAGCGCGCCATCGCCGACCGCGAAACCGATACCGCCCGCGGCAAGGTAGTCGGCGTGGGCGGCGCTTATCTCGTTCTGCGCGATGGCGAAGCCCACGCGGTCGCTCTTGCGCTTCCAGTGCGCTCCGGAGAGCTGAAGCCCGACCGACAGGGTCGTGTCCGCCTCCGCAAAGGCGAAGGTTTCGGTCGCTCCGTCGCTCCAGCCGACCCGGCCGAAGACTCCCGTATCGCCGCCGTCCGCAAGCGCCTGCTCGAAATTGAGGCCGAAACCGTATTTGATCGCGCCCTGCCGCCGAACTGCGGCGATATTCGGCACGGCGGCAGGCATCTGGGCGGCCAGGGCGCTGCGGTACGCGCCCATGCTTCCCGTATCCCGAAATCCGAGCAGGCGGACGATGAGCGGGGGTTTCCCGGCGCGAAGCAGCCGTGGATGCAGCTCCACCTCGACCTGTTCTCCGTGATTCCGCCTCAGGTTATAGGCCAAATCCGGGCCGCCCGGCACCGTCGGCGCGGCGAAAGTGCCAATTCTCAGGGCGAACCCCGGGTCGATCCAGGCGACGGTCGCGCCGAGGTCGTATCCGCGCGTCTCCTGCGGGTAGTCGAAGGCGAGGTTGTTTCCGAACGCGTTGTTCAGGAACTGCGAGCGCGGATTGTTCGCGTAGGAGTTCACGTCGAATACATCGCTGGCCGCGAGCTTGCCCGCCTGGACGACGAGGCGATGCGCCGGTATGGTGCCTGCGATGATGTTAGGCGCGCGCCCCGTCTGTTCGGCGGCCGTGGATTCCCCGCCCGGGTGGTGAAGCAGATGCGGCATGGGCACGCGCCAGCGGACGAAGTAGCGCGCCAAGTAAGGCTCCGGACGCAGCGCGCCCTGGCCGATGACGTCGCCGTTCGGGTAGGCGGCCAGGCCGCTGCCGTTCCCGACGCCGCGGCCCAGCGCCAGCTCGGGATCGGCGTAGATTTCCAAGTTCTTCGCCAGCCGCGCGCCCAAATAGAGCGAGTAGGTTTGGGTAATCTCGGTCTCACCGCGCGCCGGGAGGCTCTTCTGGCCGGCGTACGGGCTGTGAAAGGCGGGCACGGTCTGAAGGATGGCCGTTGCCTCGCCGCCAACATCGAAGCGAGGCTCCGGCTCGGCGGCGCTCGCAGGAGGATTCTGCGAGCCGGACTGGGTCTGCACCGGTTTGGGCTTTTCCGCGTCCTGCGCCCTGGCGACTGCCGGCGCGGCGGCGGTCAGCGCGAGGCTGAGCGCCAGCCGCTGCAAGGCGCCCCAAATCACCGTACAGGCCCGCCACTCCCGGAAAAACGATTCGACCATCAGGCCTTTCCCGTTGCAAGCGCCCATATCATTATCCCGGCCGCCCCAGCCATAAGCGCCACGGTGAGCCACCCGACAAGGTTCGACAGCGGGCCATTAACCCGCTCCTTGACGATTTTAGCGTTATTGCAGACGAGCATCAGCACGACCAGCAGCGGAACTGCGACGATGCCGTTGAGTACCGCCGAATAGAGCAGCGCCTTGACGGGATCGAGCGCGTGGACAAAGTTGAGCAGCGCGCCAATCACCGTGGTCGCTCCGACCGTGAGGTAGAAACCGCGGGCACGCCGAAGGCGCCGGTAGAGGCCGTACCGCCATCCGAAGGTCTCGGAGACCGCATAGGCCGCCGATCCCGCAAGGGTGGGAATGGCGAGCAGACCGGTGCCGAGCATTCCCAGCGTGAAGAGCCAGTATGCCGCAGATCCGAGCGGGCGCAGCGCCTCGGCGGCATCCTGCGCCGTATTGATGTCGATCTTGCCGTGCGCGTGCAGGGTTGCCGCCGTGCAGATAATGATAAAGAAGCAGACCGCCTGCGATGCGAACATTCCTATCATCGTGTCCGCCCGGAGGTTCCGGACCTCATCGTCGGAAACACGCTCGGTTCGGTGACCGGGCCGGTCGGCCTTGCCCTCCGCGATCTCCTCCTCCACCTCCTCTCCGGCCTGCCAGAAGAACAGGTACGGCGAGATCGTGGTGCCGAGGAAGCCGACCACCGTCAGCAGGAAGGCCGGCTTCATAGTCCAGGAGGGGACCACGGAGTGGCGCGCTATCGCGGCCCAATCGTTGTGCACCGAAGGCAGGAGCGCCACAACGACGTATGCGCCGAGCGCGAGGCAGAGCCACTTCAATACCTTCACGTAGTGGTGGTACGGGATAAAGATCTGCGCCAGGGCGATGGCCAGCGTCATCACGACGAGCCATAGCACGAAGGGCCCGTGAAACAGCATTTTCGCGGATGCCGCCATCACGTTCAGGTCCGCATAGATGTTGACCACGTTCGCGCCGACGAGCAGCAGAACGCTGCCATAGAGCAGCCACCTGGGATAGTGCTGCTTGATTACTGCGGCGAGCCCCTTGCCGGTTATCAGGCCGACGCGCCCGCACATCTCCTGCACAGCGATCATCAGCGGCAGGCAGAACGGCACCAGCCACAACAGGCCGTAACCGAACTGCGCGCCGGTGACGGAGTACGTGCCTATCCCGGACGGATCGTCATCTGCGGCGCCGGTAATCAGGCCGGGGCCGAGGTGCTTCCACCACTGGGAGGAACCCTCCTTGGCGGGCAGCCCCTCGCGGGCGCACTGGAGGTCCTCTTCATCCTCCCGGCGATCTTCGGCACTGTCCTGTGCCGGCGTCAATATGTCCGTATCTTCGTTTTCGCTTGCGTTGGTCGGGCTCATGTTGTCGGCTCGCTGGACCTGGATGAAACTTCGGAGACTGTGACGGACAACCGGTAGAGGTTGTTCCCGGCGATAAACGGCGCAGCGCCACGCCCAGATGGCGCGGCGATGGAAGCGAGCACCGGTCCGTCGGATCTCGCTGCGCGTACAGCGTCCGGGCTCCGGCCTACGTACCTGGAACGGACGCCAGGCCGAGTCGGCGCTGTAGCTTGGGGTAGCGGGACCGGCTGACCGGGAGCCGCGCCCCGTCGATCAGGCTGACCGCGTAAGAGTGGCTGCCCAGGGAGTGCAGTTCGCGGATCTGCTCCAGGTTGACGATGCAGGAGTCGTGGATGCGCAGAAACCGGTCAGCGGGAAGCATCGTCTCAAGCTGCGCGAGCGTGTAGTAGGTGCGCTTCTCGCCATCCGGCGTGCGGATCACGACGCGCTT
>Ga0070735_10000803_pt1 | contig 31944 bp, 25 predicted proteins | sample Coa_R1_FD_66443 | JGI IMG/M metagenome (GOLD analysis project Ga0070735, IMG submission 66443) | Surface soil microbial communities from Centralia Pennsylvania, which are recovering from an underground coalmine fire - Coalmine... | ecosystem: Environmental > Terrestrial > Soil > Unclassified ...
AGGTCGGCAATGTTGAAGCCGATTCCGCCGCCCTGAGAATGGGTGATCAGGATTACCGGAGTTCCGATCTCATCGAGCAGTGCTACCCCTGCAGGCACGGCCAACTCAGCTTGTCCGGAGATAAATTGCATCTGCCCCTTGATAAAATTATCGAAGACGGGATCGCCCATCTGCCCCTTTTTCGGAGAGTCGCTGGGCCATTGCGTGTACAATTTTTTGCGCGGGAACTCGCCGCCGGAGGGAACTGGCGCCGTCCAGATCTGTTCCAGATCCAATGCCGTGCGGATCCCCAACTTGCCGTCGACATCAGGCACGTAGGGCGAGCGTCCGCGGGCAGGATAATCCACCATATATACGACGTATCCCTGTGAAATCAGGTAATACGCCCAGCCCGGACGTCCGTCGGGCGTTTGGCGCCAGACGGTTCCGCTCTGCCCGTTTCCGTGAAAGAATACGACCGGATACTTTTGCCGGATCTGTTTGGGCACCATCACTTCGACATACATGGCGCCGTGCATGACTTCCTTGCCTGCGGGACCCGTATACTCGCCGCCAACGTAGAAAAACCCCTCGCGCCCCAGGTTGTCGGTGGAAAATGTGGGGATCTTCGAAGCGGATGGCATTGCTGCGGCGAATTGATCCTTCTGCGCACGAGCGTCAAGCGGCCCGCCAAACAGCACCGCGACCAGGCCTACCAGTCCTATGGCGAGTGCCGCTTTTAAAGTCCTGCAATTCATGGAATTACTCCCCCTTGATTTTTCGGCCTCAGCGAGTCTCTTCAACCATGCCCCAATCCAGACCCCAAAAATTATCGCAATCGACAAACTCAACGCCTAGGCGTATTCCGTCGCTTTCCGCGGAGCGCTGCCAGGCCACCTGGCCGGTTACCTTTTGACCTGTGTCCAGCCGCACCAATTGGATCGGTTCGCCTGGTTTCGCGGAATGTCCGCACCGCAGAGAGGCGCCGTGCCGGCTCAGCAAAAGGGTTTGTGTTTCCTCTTCCCAGGTACTTCCAAGCTTGTTACAGGAAACCCGCACTGGAATCGAGGCCACTTTCCGCGGACTGCGCCGCAGGTAGCTGCCCACTTCGTTGGCCCAAAGAATGATGTGAAGAAGGCGAGCTCGCTCCAGGTTGTCGAGGTCTTTTGTCGAATGCTCAATCTCATCCGCTTGCCGCGAGCTCTGATTGATGAAGCGCCGCACCGACTCCGCGTCCGGAATATTCAGCCGATGCGCTTTTTGCATTTCATCAAACCGCTCAAGCTGAGCATAGCAATGCGAGATAAAGTGCTCTCTGCAAAGCGCTTCACTGTCGATGATGGCATCGGCAGTTCGCGCGCAGCCTCGGACACCACAGTGATCGACATTCTTCATGTCTGGGCACCTATTTGCTTCGAGGATCGAATAAAGCGATACCTGTGTGCAGGACCATAGGCCAAGCCTGCCTACGGTGTCAAGCTTGGCAATGCTATGGTTCCGGAAGAGACACCACCTCCTGGGAGCATTTCCCGCAGGCGGGCAACCTGGGCCTGGGGAAATACTCTCAGGATCATGATTCGAAACTTGGCTCGAATTACTAAAAATGAAAAGCCGAGTCGGTTAGGCGTGGGCTGTTCTTGACCGGTCGTTAAATCCTTGCAGGTACGCTGAAGCGGGTTGGGCACGCGATGATTCAGTTATTGGGGAACCTTCGAATTCGCGTATTTCGTCAATTTTGTACGGCTTTTCCTTGCCACACGCCGCACACCTAAGATGAAAAACCTGGCATTTCTGATGGCGCCCAGGCGTCGCTTTGTTTGCCGGGACCTCAGCCTCGATGCTGGCCACCAGCGGAGATATGGGAATCGGATTCTTGCAGTGAAGACAAATAACACCACGGTATGATTGCTGCACTTGTTCTTGGGTCATGCTAGCCTCGCTCCTAATAAGATCTGGGGAGTGGATGCTACATCGGATTAGATGCCTCGTCCAGCCGGAACAGCGCATTCCGCTATCTATCCTAGTTTCAAATAGTTGAAGGTTCGCACCTTTGTGAAAATTCACAGTTTTCCCACAGCGAAAAACACAGAAGACCATATCGCGATTTTCGCCATAACAAGCGGGTTACAGATGTGTTAGATCAAAAAAACAGATTCGAGCGCGGCGATCTCTTATTTCTCCTGCAGAGACGCCAGGTAGTCGCAAAGGTTCTTGATGCGCTGCTGCACGGAACTCTGATTATGGTTGTCGATGTATTCGAAGATCGGCCCCCAGGTGGGCATGTCAGCCGACCCGTGCGAAGGAACGCCGGGGCCAAATCGGAGAACGCCTGTGACATATTCGTATGGAAACTTACCGCCATGGCGTTTGGCAAGCGTTGTAAGGTCTGCCGCAGGCAATTTGAGCGCGGCCCTTGCGGGACCGTAACCCTTGGCATCGGCTCCATGGCAGGCAGCGCAATATTGTTTGAACATCTGGTCGCCGGAGGGCACGTAGGTGGCTGGGAGTTGGTTATTGTCCGGCGCAGGGTGCGTTTGGGCTCCCGCGGTACAAATCGCCACAAGCAAAATAGCCGACAGAAAAGTGCGCTTGGTAGCCATTAGATCTCCTTCGCTCCCGGCGCGATAAGCGTAGCGGCCTTTTTAGTATGGGAGCAATCAATTTGAGGAGACTATAGCAGCATTACGGGTGCCGGGGTCCCACACATTTCGCGAGGCCAACCGCGTGGCAACTATTCCGCAGTGGATACCAGGGAATACAAGAAGACTACGATTCCTGCGCCGACCAGCGGAATTCCAGCCATGGCGAAAACGAGGAAAGATGTAGGATGCACCCAGCAAAGAGCAGCTAACTCCACAGCAAGGCCGAGAAATACCAGCGCCGCGGATATTCGCACGCGCCACTCCATCCTCGATAAAGCCGCGTTCATTGGGCTCCTTTCCAGAACTTCACACTTCCGAGAGTTGCAACATTGTGAACTGTGTCATGGCATCCGCCGCTTACACAGGAAGTCTGATTAGATAGAAGATCGTCGCGCATGGCGCTGTGAAGCGGGGATTCTTCAAAGGAACGCGCGCCCAGATGGCAGTGCAGGCACTCACGGTTGTTATAGGGAACATAGAGATGGATTGCTTCAGGCGCAGGCGGCTTGCCCAGATATTGCACCCAAACGTGATGCAGCCCGCGCCATTTCGAGCGAATATTTCCATACATGGCGTAATCCGTGTGGCATGTGTAACACGCTTCGTCTGCCGGAATTCGATGATTCTGGAAGTGCGCTGCGGCAAGGTAATGCGGATCGTCCACTGACAAGCTCTTTCCGTAGGGTTCCATGATGTGACAGGAAAGGCAGAACGTAGTTTGCTTGGACCGCTCCACGTGGTCTGAAAATCCCACAACGGTAGCGAGCAAGGGAAGCAAAAACAGTGCGAAGAACCCGAGAATCTTTCCCTCCCGGGTAGCGGTGCGAGAGGGGCGCGACAGGAGCAGAAAAACCAGCACGAGGCTCAGCCCAATGATGAGCGCCGTGAGTGTGTTAGGCGTGATCACCAGATCTCACAGTCGGACGCGCACGCCCGTCTTTCAGCCGCCATGATGAAGTCCATCCGGAGGCTCATTTCTTTGCTGCAAGAGAGCGGACGTAACTCGCCAGCCCCTTGATCTCATCCGGTTTCAAAGTTTTTTCATAAACGGGCATCTTGTTCTTGCCTTTTGCGATGATCTCGGCGAGCTCGGCCTCGGTCTCTTTCTGCACTTCCGGGGAGTGAAAATCACGCACGCCAAGTTTTTTCCCAATCACGGTGTCCCCGGCTCCGTCCGGTCCATGACACGCCGCGCACTTTGATTTATAGAGTTTCTCCACATCGCTTTGTGCCCGCGTCGCCGCGGCATTGCCCAGCAACAAAACAACGCACAAAAGTGATGCACGTGCCATTAAGTTCGACATTGAGGTTCTCCCTGTTTTAAATTGGGGGATTAGAAATCTTTTGTCCATCGGATCGTCAGTAAGTTCGCCTGAAAATCATCGGCGTGCACAATATCCTCGCTATAGTAACTTCGTTGTACATCAATGGAAAGCCGGCCGGCTTTCGGCACATCCGCCCAAACCGTACCCGTCGCCAATGGCCAGCGCAGCGGACCAAACGTAGGCGGCTCGCCGCTAATCTGGCTCAGCCCCGTCGTCCGCACAAAGTCGCCACTGAAGTTAACGCCGGCATGTTTGCGGACTTTCACCGAGAGTCCACCCTGCCAAACACGGTTGAGGAACTGATCGCTCCACGCCGCGGTCAACGGAGCCACGCCCCGAATGAAGGTAACCGAATCGGTCGCCATATAACTGTCATAGCTGAACCCGGCAAAGGCGGAAAATTGCTCGGTGAAGGAATAGGAGACGTTCAGCGCGTTGGAGCGAATGTTGTTCTGGAAGCTGGTGTCCAGAAATTTGCGATTGCGTACGATCAAGCTGTCTTCGATGGAAAGCGTGGACCACGGCTTTAGCCGGAAAAGCAAACGCGATCCTACATCCGTATGGGGCGTGATTCTCGTATAGGACGCGCCATTGGTGATGCTCTGAAAATCACCGCGCATGCTGAATATTTTGGACGGTTGATAATAAACGCTGAGCGTCGGCCATGCCGTCTTAATCTCGCGGGTCCGCAGCGGATCGGCCACGCCATTTGTGAGCGCTTCCACATCGTTTTTCAGCAAACGGATTCCGGCGCGTACGATCAGCGACTTTGCGGGGATGAATTCCATGTTCACGTTTACCAAATGCGTTCCCACGCGCCATTGATTGTCCACCGAGCCGTTTGCGATGGTCGCGACGTCTCGCACGCTATGGAACAGCCCTGTAGCGTCCTCCGTGAAACGCTGGTACCGGTAGTCCGTGTGAAATTTCCACCAACTCGTCAGCGCCAGGCTGAAACCCTGGTCGATCACGTGATTCGGTTCAGCAAGTTGCGCGCGGTCGCTTTCCAGAATACTGAATGGCGCGTAAGTAGTGAACGCTGCATTCGCCGGGCCACTGCCAGTGTACGTAGAATCCCGCGACGCCGGCCCGCTATACCGATAAAATATGTATCCCCCGCGAATGCTGAGCCGTGAATTTATTTTGCCATCGTAGGAAAATTCACTGATGGGCGTCTTCAGCTGGCGCGATTCCTGATAGGAAATCAGTACGGGCATATTCGGCGCAAGTGGAGTATTTGGAACGCCACCGACAGTCCCGGTCAGGTCCGTGTTGATGCTAGTGGGAAGAGGATTATTCCCGGGCAAGTTTTGATCGAACGTCTGATAACCAACTCGATAGTGAAAATTCCAGTTTCGGAGAGTGTAATCCAGCGAGCCAGTAACTCGATTCGACAGCTCGTTCACGGGAACTTCCACGTAATAAGGAAACGCGCGGGCAAACGATCCCCATAGACTGGGCGATCCGAAGTAATCCAGGTCACGCGTCGTGAATGTGGTTCCATCCCGCGTGTTGCGTTCGTAATCGAAGCCGAATCGCAGGTGCTCTGTCGCATGCAGAAGAAAATTCAGTGAGCCAAAGCGACGCACCGTTGCCCAGTCGTGATTGCTTGTCAGGCCATGGCCCTTATACGGCGGGGGCATTGCCGTGGGCAGCGCAACGCTGTCGTTGCGATCCCAATAGAAATAACTTTGCCGGACGCTTACACGCAGATCGTAAAGTTTGTCCTTGCTCACGCTTAACTGGCCGGTGGAAAAAGGTTCGCCACCTAGCCCGCTCAAGGAAAGTGAATATCTGTCGGCAAAAGGGGAGGTTCCTTCCTTGGCCCTGCCGAAGAGGTTGAGATCCATCAGTCGCAGCCCCTTCTTCAAGTCAAAAAGTTCGAGATACTTTTGCTCGCGGCCCTTAACGTCTACAAATCGATACCCGAATGTCGCTGAACCCTGCGTCTCAAAATCGCCGAGAACCAGCGGAGCGGTGTCCTGGGCCCAGGCGCTGACCGCAAAAATCACCAACCCGGCAATTCCCATGACGATCTGACGAAAAAAGCGCATGGAAGTCTCCCCCCCTAATTCAAGAAGAATTCGTTCGAGTTCGATCCGTGAATCGTCGCGTGGCAGCGCACGCAATCCCCAGCGGTCTGATAACCCAAGCGGCCATGCGGCACGTTGATCGCTTGAGGGTTAACGTGGCATTGCAGACAGAGGAAACGGCCCTCGCCCCTGAGCAAGAGGTTGCGGTTAATGCTTCCGTGCGGATTATGGCAAGCCACGCAACCTTCGATCTTCACCGAGGCATGCTCGTAGACGAATGGACCGCGTTTCTCGACATGGCAAGTTACGCACGTTTCCCAACCCGGTTTCGTGAGCTGGGCCCGGTTTTCCGTGCCATGCGGATTGTGGCAATCCGTGCATTTCATCAATCCTTCTGGAACGCGGTGGTGCGTGGGCAAAGCGAACTGAGCCTGGATGGTTCCGTGACAACGGAAGCACAATACGGGTTGCGGCTCTCGAAGCAAGCTCTGGTCCAACCAGCGGTTTTGCTCGGTCATGCTTGGCGCGTTGAAGAACGTTGCCTGCGCGAGTCGAGGTTCGACGCGGCTCTTGGGGTCGGCAACAGACAAGTGCGGGTCGTGACACTGGTCGCAGGAGACACCCATCAGTTTGTGCTCGGAGGTGTTATAGGCTTCGTGCGACTTATCCGAGCTATGACAGGTAAGACAGCGCGCCGATCGTTCAGCAGGCGAGGCTGTTTTGAAATTGAACATGGGCTGACTGGGGTCTGCAGAGTGCGCGGCGCCAGGGCCGTGGCAAGCCTCGCAACCTTGTTTTGAGGGACTCGCGTGTGTATCGGTGACGGTTTGCCGGTGTTTCGTCTTCATGTACAGGCTGTAGATGTCGTCGTGGCACGTCTTGCAGGTTTCAGCACCCACGTAGCCGGACGAATCCACTGCCGCAGTGGCGGCTTTTTCCTGGCTCGAAGCCAGACTTGAATAAACGCGCTTGTCGTGCGGAGAACCAGCGGCTTGCGTTGCCCCGCTCAGCAACGTGGCTAAGAAGATCATTTGAAAGAATGCCCAAAGTGCAGGAGAACCACTCCCATGTTTCATGTCACTCTCCAGGAAATTCCTTTGGACTGCGACTCATTACGTAAACAGCTATCGGCCATCTCGCCTGACACTTGAGTACAACTGTTCTGAGGCCTACGAGCATAGTGTCGGCTTACTATGAGGCATGGATTGTGACACAGTTTTACTGATTTATTATTATTTTTTGGATTATATTTCACTTGTGACGTTGAAGGGGCTTTAGGTCGATCAGTTTTTCAAGTTCTGCCTTGTTCCTTATGGTCAGTTTCGAGCCATGAACCTCAATCAATTTCTTCTTCTTGAAACTGGCAAAGAGCCGCGTAACGGTTTCACGCGATGCACCAATCATCTCCGCGATTTCTTCATGCGTCAGTGTTTGCTGGGCACTTATCGTGCCATCCTCGCCTTCATCAGAAGCCACACGGTCCATAATAAATCTCGCCAGCTTCTCGGCGGCGGAGCCTGAGAGCCCAAGATACTTAACCTCTTGGTGCGTCGCATGATAGATGTGACAAAGCATCTCCGCCGTTCGCAGAGCCGCCTCGCCGTGTTCACGTAAAAATTGCAGAAATTCTTGCCGAGGGATGAAATTAGCCTGGACCGGCTCCAGTGCTTCCGCTGTGAGTTCGTAAGGACGTCCCGAAATGGTACCCGGAAGGCCGATGACTTCTCCCGAATCGGCAATGCGCAGAATTAATGATTTCCCATCCGCCGAATTCGCGGTCAGTTTTACGCGGCCGTTGCAGATAATGAATGCGCCGCGCGGCTCCTGGCCTTCCACAAAAAGTACGGTGCCTTTTGGATAGGTCGCCGAAGAGGAGATCGCGTCCAATCCGGCCAGAGCGCTCTGCGGCAGGTCGCAAAAGATCTGGTCCTTCGCCACCGGACACGTAAGGCAACTCTCAATAATCTGCAGACCGTAAGGCGAGGGCGGCCTTCTTACTTCGGGCGAACGCACCAGGCGTTGATTTTTTTTGGGTATGACGTGAACTCGATAAACCATTGCTCCTCCAGCCGCGCCTCAGGCCTTACTAGTAGACGATACCTTGGTCGAAATTCCTGTGATACGGCGCACTGGCCCATGTGACGTACGTCACAGCGCGCTTTCGAAGCGATGGAGAAGATGAGGTAGATCGGAGAAGTCCATGCACAAAGACGAGCGTGACCTCCTGGCGGTTCTTGAGGCGGAATTGGCATTCCTGGAAAAAGGAGGATACCAACGTTCAGCGCGCGAATCGTGGAGTCAACCACTCATTTTTGAGGATTCTCCCAGCTGCGCCAACCACGGTCTTAAGGATCATCCAGTGCCCTGCAGCGAGTGCGTTCTATTTCAACTCGTGCCGCCGCAGTTTCGGGGGAAGCAGATCCCTTGCAGGTATATTCCCCTCAATCCCGAGGGCGAGTCGCTGGACTCGCTTGTTCACTTCAGCGAACAATTCGAGATCGAAGAGGTGTTTGGAAATTGGCTCCGGAAAACAATTGCAACGATAGAAAATGAGCGGCATGCGTTTCGCGCTCAGGAAGATCCGCCGCCGGCGCTTGGCGATGGTCAGGCGGCAGGCGAAGCTCTTTCACACAAGCTGCATCCCAAATGCGCGAACTGCGCTTGCCCCAATTTGTTTCGCTGGCTGGCGGGAGGCAAGTTCTTTCGTTTTACGCCCGACACGGTCACCGGGTCTGCGGGGAATAACCAAGCTCCCTCGCCTCTTGGAATTCATGGAGTGGAACATTTCTGGCTCTGCGAGCGCTGTTCGCACGTCTTCACCCTCGCATTTGAGGACGGGCAAGGCGTTATCTTGAAATTGCTCTATCCCGAACTCATGGCGGCAGAGCACCCGAAACATCTCATTTCAGAATAGACACTTCTCTTTCCTGGCACCAACGATTGAATCCCTGCCCGCGCGCGTGATAGCCTACGCCCAGCTCAGTTCTCTATTTTCGCAGCAAATAGTTCATGGCAACTCCCGCACGACATTTCGACGCGGTGGCGGACGAAGAGCGCCTGCTTGACGTTGTGCGTGCGCTTGTCTCCGAGCTGGGCCACCAGACAGCGCTCGCGTCAGTTGTTCCGGCAGCGCATCTGGAGCGCGAGTTGGGCCTTGGCAGCCTGGAGCGTGTTGAATTGCTCCTGCGCATCGAACAGGCTTTTGGCGTGCGCCTCAGCGACCGCGTTCTGGCGGAGGCTGACACCGTACAAGATGTGATCTCCGCGCTGAGTGCCGCGGACCGCGTGTTCGCCAGCGAACCAAGGCCGAGCGTCGCAACGCGCGTCCCTCGGATTTCCCCCGACGGAATTGCCGAAGGACTTCCCACTGCGGAGACATTTCAAAATGTGTTGCGCTATCGCGGGCGCGTAGACGCCGCCAAAACGCATTTGATTTTTTTTGAGGATGAAGGCGAAAGCGCGGCTCTGACGTTCGGTGAACTTTTTGCCGGCGCTGAGCGCGTTGCGGCGGATTTAATTCAGCGCGGAATCGGCCGCGGCGACAGTGTCGCGATCATGTTGCCTACATCCCGTGATTTTTTCCTGGCGTTCGCAGGCACGCTGCTTGCCGGCGCTACGCCCGCACCGATTTATCCGCCTGTCCGAGCGGATCGTATCGCGGAGTACGCGGAGCGCCAGTCAGCGATCCTCGCCAATGCGGGCGCGCGCTTGTTGATCACGTTTCGCGAAGCTGAGCAGGTGGCCAGGCTGCTCAAGCCGCGCGTGCCCTCGCTGAAAAATGTTGTCAGCGCCGCTACGCTTATAGATTCGCGCGCCACCGCGCCGATTGGTCCCCAAGTGCACTCGCGCGGTGAGGATCTTGCGCTGCTGCAATACACTTCGGGCTCCACCGGAAGTCCCAAGGGCGTGATGCTGACGCATGCAAACTTGCTCGCGAATATTCGCGCGATTGGTGAGGCGCTCGCTGTGCGCTCCGATGACGTGGGCGTGAGCTGGCTGCCGCTCTACCACGACATGGGGCTGATCGGTGCCTGGCTCATGCCGCTCTATTTCGGCTTGCCGGTTGTGATGTTTTCGCCGCTGGCGTTTCTGTCGCGGCCTGTGCGCTGGCTTCGCGCATTCGACCGTTACCACGGAACGCTTGGCGCGGCGCCGAATTTTGCATACGAATTGGCTGCGACGAAAATTTCCGACGGAGATATCGACGGACTCGATCTGAGCGCCTGGCGCGCGGCGTTGAATGGCGCGGAACCCGTGCTGCCTGCGACGCTCGATCGTTTCGCGGAGCGTTTTGCGCGCTGCGGTTTCCGCCGCGAAGCGTTGCTCCCCGTGTATGGGCTCGCCGAATGCTCAGTAGCGTTGACGATTCCTCCGTCTGGCCGAGGGCCGCGCATCGATCGCGTCGAGCGCAGCACGTTCGAGCGCGAAGGCCGTGCTATTCCGGCTCCGGCCGAAGCCCATGACGATAACAACGTAATCTCATTTGTTTCCGTTGGCCCGGCCATTTCGCGGCACGAAATTCGCATTGTGAATGAACGGGGCGAAGATGCTGCGGAACGAGTCGAAGGAGAACTCTGGTTTCGTGGTCCCTCCGCGACGCAAGGTTATTTCCGGAACGATTCCGCAACTGTCGCGCTGTTCCCGCAAGGGACTGCGGAGGGCTGGATCAATTCCGGAGATCGTGCGTACCGAGCTGAAGACGAGATGTACATTACCGGCCGCGTGAAAGACATCATCATCCTCGGCGGCCGAAATCTTTATCCGCACGAAATCGAAGACGTCGTGGCGCACGTGCCAGGCGTACGCAAAGGATGCGTCGCCGCATTTGGCGCGGCCGATCCGGCGAAGGGTACCGAGCGGCTTGTCGTGGTCGCGGAAACACGCGAGCGCGACCACGCGGCGCGAACGCGCATCGCGCAGGCCATCACTGCGCAGGTTTCGTCCGCGGTGGGACTGCCGCCCGACGTGGTCGAGGTTGTCTCACCAAATACGATTCCGAAGACATCGAGCGGAAAACTTCAGCGGGACGCCACGAAAAAACGTTTTCTCTCCGGCGCGTTAGCCGATAAATCAGCTCCGGCGTGGATGCAGATCACGAGGCTCGCGGCAGCTTCGGGCGCAGCACGGATTCGTGGCGGTCTCCGTCGCGCACTGGAAATCAGTTACGGTCTCTATGCTGTCGTGTTGTTTGGCGTGATGCTTTTTCCCACGTGGGTTTTTGCATTGCTTGTGCCTTCTCAAGAAGCAGCCGGACGCGTCGCCACAGCGATGTTGCGAGCCTATTTGAGAATAGGAGGATGGCGCGTGCGCGTCGAGGGGAAAGAATACATACGCGATCGAGCCCCGCGGATGTTCGTCTCCAATCACACCAGCTACGCGGATGTGCTGGTGCTGATGGCAGCGCTCGGCGCGGACTTTCATTTCGTAGCCAAGGGTGAAGTAGGGTCCATGCCGTTCTTTCGCACGTTTCTTCGCAAGCTCGGCCACTTCGCATTTAATCGCGAGGATCCGCAAGCGCGATTGCAGCAGGCCGAGGAAATTGAACAAACTCTACGGCGCGGCGAATCCGTTTTTGTATTTCCCGAAGGAACTTTCACCGCGCAAGCCGGTGTGCGTGCCTTCCAGCTGGGCGCTTTCAAAGCGGCCGTCGTCGCTCGGCGGCCCGTGACGCCGGTGGCGCTCAGTGGCACACGCCGCGCGCTCCGCGATGGCGCCTGGCTGCCGCGTCCTGTTCAGATTACGGTCACGATCTGTCCGCCCATGCTTCCGCAGTCCGATGCCTCCGACTGGCAAGAAATCGTTCGCGTTCGTGACGCAGCACGCGAAACAATTGGCCGGTACGCCGGCGAACCTCTGCTCTAATTTCCAAGTTTTCCGCGGGCAACCGCCAAACAAAATCAGCGCATCCCAGGAATTGTTCGAGCTCGCGTAGAGCTATTTTGAAGCGCCTCGAGGCGCGGAATTTTCTCCTGGCGGTGCTGGGGAGGGGCTTGCGCCAGGAATTGCAAGGGCCGAAGCACCGGATTCGGCCCTTTTTTTGTGTGCACTTTTCCCAAGCGAGAAAAATCCTCGTTAGGAATTTGTCCTATTGCCCCAAACGAAAAATTACCGTGATGGACGTTTCCACTTCGACCGGCTCGCCATTGAGGTATGTCGGACGGTAACGCCAATGGCGCACGGCATCGAGAGCGCTCTGCACCAAGAGTGGCGGGCCGCTCACAAGTTCAAGCGCGGTGATCCGTCCTTCAACACTGATGATCGCGTGGAGCAGCACCGTTCCTTCCTGTCTGCTTTGCACCGCGAGGGGCGGATACCGTGGCTCGATACGCGAAATCAATTGTGCCTGCTGCACACTGCCGATTTTTACAACGCGTTTCTCTACCGGTTTACGTGTTTCCACAGACGGAGGGTCGACGGGTGCATGCGGTGTGCCAACGCCACCTATTTGAATCCCGCCGGAAACGTATTCTTCCGGAATTACCCCTGAAGCATCGCCTTCTAACATCTGGTCCTGGTAGATATTCGGGGGCGGGGGCAGCACCGGCGCACGAAAAATCGAGACTTGAAGACTTAATTCGTGGTGAGCCGGACGAGGTGATAATCGCTGCGGCGTGGTGTGGGTGTTCCAGTCCCCCATGATGATCGGCAAAGGTGGGAGTGCGCGGCTAAGTTTCGGCTGAGCTATGCTGGTCAACACAGGCACTACAATGAGCAGCGCCAGGACGGCGGATTCGATCGCAAACGAAATACCCAGCGCCTCTCCCCGCCGGCGGCGATCCCGCGACTTCGTTGCTGCGTCGCCTTCTACTAAACACCGGCCGAGAGCTGTCCCTTGCGTCGTGTGTTCTGGCTGCGTTCTTCCTATTCTTTGGTCTCCCATGGACGCGCCTTCTTTCTGGCGGCTCCAAGTAGAGCCCGCACCCGTTTCTCGCGGACTCCAAGCAAAGCCAGCTCTTTAATTTAGGCGGTACCCGGTGCGTGGCGAATGCCGCCTTTCGCAGGGATAGTGAGGAGCGCGCCCTCGTTCTATTTTGACACCGTGCCTTGAGCGTTGTTCCCAATGAAGGCCCATGAATTAGCGGAAAGCCGCTCGCTATCGGTTTTGTGAATTAAGCGTCTAAATTACAGACATTTACGTGACTTCGAGTTCATGTGCACCACTTTAGCAGGTTCGAGCATCTGATAATTACGATTGCAGGGTTTGGGTCGGGAAAAGAGGTTAAATCATGAGCATTCATTCGAAAGAGGCAGTTGGGGTTCGTTATACGGGTTGGGCTGCGCTGGATCGCGATCCACAGGAAGACCTGGTTGAATATAACTGTCCGTACTGCGGTGAGCCCGGCATAAAGTCGGCGCGGCGCACTCGCGACCAGTATCACTTCACCGATGGATTTTTGCAGGACCTGCAGGGCGAAATGGCGGCATGCCATACCTGCCGGCATTCCTTGCGCATTGCTCCTGTCGTTATGTTGCATGACCAGGACGAAAAGCGTCGCTTCGAAGCGGTATTTTCCGACGACCTGGTAGCTTCAAGAAACTAATCTCCAACATTTCTGGCTGAGGACGCTTGTGCGAGCCCGCCAGAATTAAAAACGGGCCGCTCCCTCTGATCAAGGGACGGCCCGTTTTGTGTTTAAGTAAGGAGTAGCAGGCTAAACGCCGACTCTATCGGTAGCGGTTGTCCCGGTTATCCCTGTCACGGTTTCGGTCGTCGTTGTCGTGGTGATCCCGGTCGCGGTCATAGTCGCCATAGCGACGTTGGCAGTTGTCGCGGGCTTCGTCCATTTCACGTTTATCGTGTTTCGCCTGGCGGCTGTCTGCGCCGTGACGGTCGACATCGCGCTCAAGTTTTCGTTCCAAATTCTGGACGTTCTGGTAGCAGCTTTCCTTGTCATCAGCGCGGACGTTTGTGGCATTGCCGAAGAACATGAATCCGCCCGCTAATGCCGTAACAAGGCTGGTTCTCATCAGCATTTTCGTCCAGACCATAGGGCACCTCCCAGGTGCGTTGATGGCCCGGGGCTGGACGGGGCCTTGCGCTTGCTTATTGTTAGATGCGAAGGTTTAAAGGAAGTTGACCAATTTTCCCTAATTCAATGAAAACAAATGGTTTTCTACTGGAAATACCTTAGGCCCTATTGCAGTAGCGCATCCGGTTTCATGTGATGCATTTCGAGGCCCTTACGGACGCGCTCGAAGGCCTGGTCCACATTGTCGGCAAACTCCAGCAAGCCATACTCGTGTTCGTCGATTGTGCCGCAACGCTGCATGTGTTTCCAATCAAGCACGCGGTCCCAATATTTGCGCCCGTAAATCAGGATCAGATTGCGCCGTTGCAGCTTGCCCGTTTGCATGAGCGTGAGAATTTCCCAGAGCTCGTCCATCGTGCCGAAACCGCCGGGAAAAATAATCAGCGCTTTGGCGAGCTGAGCGAACCACAGCTTACGCATGAAAAAATAATGGAACATAAAGCTCAGCTCCGGGCTTATGTAATCATTCGGCCGCTGTTCGTGCGGTAGTTGGATGCTCAGACCGATTGATTTTCCGCCAGCTTCGGCGGCGCCTAGGTTGGCTGCCTCCATAATTCCGGGACCGCCTCCCGAACAGATGACGAATCTACGGGGCGAGTCTCCCAGCGTCATGGCCCAGGTCGTAATGCGTCGCGCCAGTTCCCGCGCCTCCTCGTAATAGCGCGACATCTCCAGCAAAGCCTTGGCTTCGCGGATAGCTTTCCGAATTTCGGGAGTTCCGCGGCCTTTGGCTTTCTTTTGCAACTTCACCAGGCGCGCCATAGCTTTTTCGCGCGAGAGAATGCGAGCCGAGCCGAACATTACGATTGTGTCGCCCACCTTTTCGCGTCGGAACCGCTCGAGCGGGTCAATGTATTCGGTGAGGATCCGGACAGGGCGTGCCGGCAAGCTCTCCATAAATACCGGATCGCGATAAGGGGGCTCAATTTCCCGACTTCGTTTGCGGACTATTTTCTTGCTTCCGGGCCCACTACTCATGAAACCTCCACTGCAAGACGGTACGGGCGGTTTAATTTTAATCTGAACGCTTTACCCCGGTGGGGTCATACTGAAGCGCTGAACCGCGAAAAAAATCGCTCGATCCTCCATTCTACGCAAGGGCTCCGCAAGAACGCCAGCCTCATGGCTCCATGATGTGCGGTCTATGCACTTTGAGACTTCCTGAAGCGGCCAACGCGCGGGCCCATTCACGCCTCCAAAGGAGTAGACTTGGAGGTATGACTTTGAGACGAGCTTTCGTTGCCGGTGTCACGTTACTAGCTGGGGGAGTCGTATTTGGCGGCGGATCCGCGCACGCCCAAGGAACGCCTGGGCCGATCGCCCCAAAACCCGGCGGCACCGTGCAAAAGCCGCCCGAGAACACGATTCGCGTTAAGGTCGCGGAGGTGAACGCTCCGGTCGCCGTGCACGATGCCAATGGTGAGCTTGTTCTCGACTTGCAGCAAAAAGATTTCCACGTGTTTGATAATGGCGTCGAACAGAAGATCGATTCGTTTGACTTGGGCAACGAGCCGCTTTCGGCCGTCCTGGTGTTTGAAACCAGCTCGCGCGTCGCGCCGATACTGCCCGCGGTGCAGAAGTCCGCGATCCTGTTCACGCAAACCATTATCGGTCCATCAGGCGATGCCGCGGTTTTGGGATACGACGATTCTGTCCAACAGCTGCTGCCGTTTACCGCGGATCACGACCAGATCGAGAAAACAATTGCGACTTTGAAAACAGGGAATAGCGGCGCGCGGTTATACGATGCGATGTCCCAGGCGGTAACCTCGTTGCGCGATCGCCCAACCAATCGGCGGCGCGTCATTATCGTCGTCGCCGAGGCCAGTGATACGGAAAGCGAAAGAAAACTCGGGGCGGTCCTGCGCGACGCACAGCTTTCCAATGTCGTTATTTATAGCGTTGGACTTTCGTCGACGGCAGCGGCGCTGCGCTCGCCTCCCAAGCAGTCCGGCCCCATTTCAGCAACGCCGCCCGGCACATTTGGAATGCCGCCGATTCCCGGGACAGCGCAGACACCCACGAGCGAGCAGCAGCAACGCGAAGGCAATATCGATTTGCTGGCGGTCGCGATCTGGGCCGTGCAGCATGCGACGGCCGTGGTGAAGGATCGCCCTCTGGAAGTCGCGACAGTGGCTACCGGCGGGATGTACGAGTCCACGTTCCGCGATAAGTCTATCGAGAAAGCGATTGACGAAATTGGCGGCGAGCTCAATGCGCAGTACACGCTGACTTACCATCCCAGTAATTCTGATTCCGCAGGTTTTCACGAGATCAAAGTCGCTGTGGATCGTCCCGGGGTGAAGGTTCGCACCCGGCCGGGATATTACGTCGGAGAAAAGTAGACCGCTCGTTGAAGAACGATTGATTAACCGACAATGGAAACCATGCCGAGAATGTGCAGGCCGATTTCACTATTTCCTTCTACCTGAACTTGGGCCTTCGCCGCGTCACGCGCAATTCCCTTTGTAAAAATGCGCCAGGCAATTTCCTGTGGGATGGTTGTTTTTGAAATATTTTCCCCGGTGGCGGAAGAAACCAGTCTCCACATCTCAGCGTCCCGTAACAAATACCAGCTACCGCCGCAGTCGCCGGCAATGTTAAATTGCGCCAGCGTCCCGGGCTTCGCGGCAACGGAGCTGTAGGCGTAGGGCAGCGCTCGCATAAAACAATCGAGGACGGGAAAGTAAAGCTGGCGCGTCATGATTCCCGGCTTTTCAACAGCGAGCCTGATCTGTTGCTGGTGGTGCCAACGCTCGGTAAATTCGCGCGCCGTGTCAAACCAGTTCGCGGATACTTCCTCACCAGCCCAGCTCACGGGAAACATCGCCAGCGCGAATGGATCGAGCGCCTGGTGATATTCAGCGCTTTCTTTTGATGCCAACTCCATTTTTGCAATCAATTCGTTGGTGGACAACTGGCGGTACTTCTGGACGCCCTGCGCGTTCAGGGTGTTGATGAGAGCAACTAGTTTGGCGGGCGGAATTATTTTAGGCGCTTCAACAGTGCCGCGCTTACGGGCAGCCTCAAGTTTACGGAGTTCGGTGTCGAGCAGGTGGGCCGCGACGTCCTTCACCTTCCATTTCGGCGCCAGCGTTTGTTTTTCCCAGTCTTGCGGTCCAAGTGAGCGCAGAAGCTCGATCAGCATCCCTTCAAGCTTCGGAAAAAGATGCGCGGTAAATATCGGCGGCAAAGGCTCGGGCTCGGCATTCATGCCGTATATCTTATTTGTTGCCGCCCTCCTGCTCTACTTTTTTTCTTCCGCGACTTCCTCATCTTCCTGGATTGACGCGGCTGCTGCGATCTTATCGCCGTCTTCCAGGCGCAGCAGGCGCACACCTTGCGTAGAGCGGCCTGCTTCGCGAATTTCATTGGCGTGGACGCGGATCACTTTACCGTATTCGGTTATGATCATGACGTCGGACTCCTCGGTTACCTGGAGCGCCGCGACAACGGGGCCGTTGCGATCGGTGGACTTGAGATTGATTACGCCCTTGCCGCCGCGTGACGTGATGCGGTATTCAGCGAGCGGTGTGCGCTTGCCAAATCCTTTTTCGGAAACAGTCAGCATGAGCGACGTCAACGATTCCTTGATGACTTCATTTTCAATCTCATCGAGATTCTGCGTGTCAAGCTTGGTTTCTTTTTTGATGATTTCAAAGTCGGGCTGCACCGGTTCCATGCCCACCAGGTAATCCCCTTTGGCCAAATCCATTCCGTTTACGCCGCCGGCGTTGCGTCCCATCGAGCGCACTTCGGTTTCGCGGAACAAATTCGCCTGGCCGTCATGGCTGGCCAGGAAAATCATCTGCTTGCCGTCGGTGAGGTGCGCGCCGATCAGTTCATCATCCTTGTCGAGATTGATGGCGATGATGCCGCTCGAGCGCGGATTGGAGAATTCGCTTAGAGCCGTCTTCTTCACGGTGCCGTTGCGCGTCGCCAGGAAAATGAACGTGCCTTCCTGCTCGAGATTTGTCGCCGCAACCACCGCGGTCAGGTGCTCGTCTTCCTGGAATTTCACCAAACTGGAAATCGCTTTGCCGCGCGTGGCCGCCGCAGCTTCGGGAATTTCATACACTTTGAGCCAGTACACGCGACCCTTTGAGCTGAAGAGCAGAATGTAGCTGTGCGCCGAGGCAATAAATAAATACTCGACGAAATCTTCCTCGCGAGTTTTTGCGCCGATGCGTCCCTTGCCGCCGCGCGACTGGTGGCGGTAGACGTCCACGGGTGTGCGCTTGATGTAACCCGCATGGCTGACCGTGATGGCCATGTCGACGTTGGCGATCAAGTCTTCGAGCTTGATCTCTTCGACGCTTTCTACGATTTCGGTGCGGCGCGGATCGGCGAAATCTTTCTGAACTTCGCGCAACTCCTTGGTAATCACGCCCTTCAACTTTTTCTCGCTGGCCAGAATTTCCTTCAGCTCAGCGATCAACGCTTGAATCTGTTTCAGTTCTTCGAGAATTTTCTCGCGCTCGAGCTGCGTCAGGCGATGCAATTGCAGATCGAGAATGGCTTGCGCCTGGCGTTCGCTGAAATCCCAGGTCTCCATCAAACCTTCGCGGGCTTCCTTCGGAGATTTGCTTTTGCGAATCAGCTTGATGATGTCGTCCAGGTGCTCAAGCGCTTTTCGGAAGCCGAGCAGGATGTGCTCGCGTTCTTCGGCCTTGCGCAACTCAAATTGCGTGCGCCGCCGTACAACTTCGATGCGATGCTCGATGAACAGCTTCAGGAGCGGCAGCAGGCCCAGTTCGCGCGGCTGTCCGTTCACAATCGCCAGCAGGATCATCCCGAACGATTCCTGCATCTGCGTGAGTTTGAAGAGATGGTTCAGAATAATTTTCGGTTCTTCGCCGCGCTTTACTTCGATAACGATGCGCATGCCTTCGCGGTCGGACTCATCGCGAACGTCGGAAATGCCTTCGATCTTTTTCGTCTGCACCAGCTCGGCGATGCGCTCGATCAGGCGGGACTTATTCACTTGATAGGGAATTTCGGTAACGACGATATTTTCGCGATCTTTGCCCGCGCTTTCGATCGCCGCTTTCGCGCGCATGATGAAGCTGCCGCGGCCCGTCTTGTACGCAGAGACAATGCCGTCGCTGCCGGAAATGTATCCGGCGGTCGGAAAATCCGGCCCCGGCACAACTTTCATAATTTCCTTGAGCGTCGTGTCCGGCTTCTCGATCAGCATCACGGTGGCGTCGATGATCTCGCCCAAGTTGTGAGGAGGGATGTTGGTGGCCATGCCCACAGCGATACCGCTTGCGCCATTCACCAGCAGATTCGGCGTTCGCGAGGGCAGCACAACCGGCTCTTCGCGCGTCTGATCGAAGTTGGGAATGAAGTCGACTGTTTCCTTTTCGAGATCAGCCAGAATTTCTTCGCTGATTCGTGCCAGGCGAGCCTCGGTATACCGCATGGCCGCGGGCGGATCACCGTCAACCGAGCCGTAATTTCCCTGGCCATCAATCAGCGGGTAGCGCATGTTGAACGATTGCGCGAGACGCACGAGCGTGGGATAAATGACGGCCTCACCGTGCGGGTGATAGTTTCCCGAAGTGTCGCCGCAAATCTTTGCGCATTTGCGGTAGCCGCGATTAGACGCGAGCCCCAAATCGTTCATCGCGACTAGAATGCGCCGCTGCACGGGCTTCAATCCGTCGCGCACATCCGGAATCGCGCGTGCCACGATTACGCTCATCGCGTAGTCGAGGTACGACTTCTTCATCTCGGCCTCAATTTCGACCGGAATCATATGTGACTGTTTAGGTTCGTCCGCCATCACCCAATCCTCAATTGCTGAAATTTAATGCTGCTAAACACCGCTACGGCACCGCACCGCATTGCGGCAACCTCTAATCACTTCACAACCGACGCATGGCCCTTTGTGCGAGATAATCTTTTACCGCGTCAAATGCCGCCGCCGTGTTCAGAAAGCGTTGCGGACCGAAATGCGCTTCAAGTTCCGCCACTAACGCGTCGCGATCGGCATCGCTCGCACAATCAGCCGTCACACCGCGCTCGTTATCTGGAGCCGTCGTCGGCGTCGCGCGAAATTCAGAGCACGACAATCCGCGCAGACCAGGCAAAGTCGTCCAGGAAATTTGAAAAATCATCTTGATTTGAAGCCGTCGTTCGTCCCCCGCGGCGGCTCACTATTTAAAAAGAACTGACAATCAGAGCCCAACCTAAATATCCAGGTTCACGACTTCCAGAGCATTTTCTTCAATGAACTTTCTGCGGCTTTCCACGTTCTCGCCCATCAGGGTCGAGAAGATTTCTTCGGCGGCCGCGGCGTCATCGGTGCGAACTTTCAGCAGCGTACGCGTTTCGGCGTTCATCGTGGTGTCCCAGAGCTGCTCCGGATTCATTTCGCCCAGACCTTTGAACCGCGTAATGGTGAAATCTTTTTTGGCGTCCTCGAGCACGTAGGCGAGCACATCGGATGCTTTTTCCTTCACGACCTTGTCGCCATTGCGCGTCACGGTAAACGGCGGCCGGTCCACTTCGCCAATCAGTTTGGCCGACGCGCGCAGGCGCTTGTATTCCGGCGTCGCAGCGAACGCCCAATTGATTTTCTTGTCTCCAGGACGCGCCGCAGTGCCCGGTATCACTAGATCGTAGAGGCTGTGCTCTTCGTCGTAAGCAATTTTGGCGTCGAGATTGAGCTTGGCCTTGTCGATGGCCTTCAAAAGTTTCTCGAGCGCTTTCTTGTCCTCGAAATCTGTTTTCTTTTCGAGGTCGCTCCCGGCCAGCAGGTCCACCAGGCGCGGCTCGCGCAGTCTTCGCGCCATCTTGGCCGCGGCCAAATCGTATTCCTGCACGTTGAGCAGGAATTTTGTGAGAGGAGCGCCTTGCAGAGCGCCGCCTTCTTTCGGCTTAACAACGTGATCTTCAGTCGCGCGCGACATCAGCTCGTGGTTGAACTCGTCCTCATCGCGGATGTAGCGATCCGATTTGCCGCGCTTCACGCGATACAGCGGCGGCTGCGCGATGTAAATGTGTTCGCGACGGATCAGCTCGGTCATGTGGCGGAAGAAAAACGTGAGCAGCAGCGTGCGGATGTGGCTGCCGTCAACGTCCGCGTCGGTCATCAAAATAATTTTGTGATAGCGCAGCTTGGCGGGATCGAAATCGTCCTTGCCAATGCCAGTGCCAAGCGCGGTGATGATGGCGCGAATTTCTTCGTGGCCCAGCATCTTGTCGTAGCGCGCTTTTTCAACATTAAGAATTTTTCCCTTAAGCGGCAGGATGGCCTGATACTTGCGATCGCGCCCGCCTTTTGCGGAGCCTCCGGCCGATTCGCCCTCAACGATAAAAATTTCGCACCGCGCGGGATCGCGTTCCTGGCAATCGGCCAGTTTTCCCGGAAGTCCGCCGGAATCCATGGCGGATTTGCGCCGCGTCAATTCACGCGCTTTGCGAGCGGCCTCGCGCGCGCGCGCTGCGTCAATGCACTTGCCGACGATCCGGCGCGCCACGGTTGTGTGCTTGTCGAAATATTCGCCCAGGCGCTCGTTAATCAACTGCTCGACGGGACCCTTAATGTCACTGTTGAGTTTTCCCTTGGTCTGGCCTTCAAACTGCGGCTGCGGCAGTTTTACGGACACCACCGCGACCAGTCCTTCGCGCACATCGTCGCCCGTAATCGTTACTTCGTCCTTCTGCTCCTTGAGCATTCCCGTGGATGAGGCGAAGTTGTTGATCGTGCGCGTCAGCGCCGAGCGAAAGCCGGAAAGATGCGTACCGCCATCAACCGTGTTGATCGTGTTGGCGAATGCAAAAACGTTTTCCGTGTAGCTGTCGTTATATTGCAGAGCGATTTCAATTTCGACAGTGTCTTTCTTGCCTTCCATGTAAACCGGAGAATCGTGCAGCACTTGTTTGCCCTTGTTCAGGTGCTTGACGAACTCCGCGATGCCGCCCGTGAATCGGAATTCGGCGGACTTATCGCTGCGCTCATCGGTAAGCGTGATTTTCAGGCCTTTGTTGAGGAATGCGAGTTCGCGCAGGCGCGTCGCCAGAATTTCGTAATTATATTTGTGTGCATCGAAGATTTTGGGGTCGGGATGAAATGTAATTTTCGTGCCCGTTTTGCGCGTTTTGCCCGTAACTTTCAGCTTTCCCTTCGGCTTGCCCTCTTCGTAAGACTGCTCCCAAACTTCGCCATCGCGCCAAATTTCCAGTTCCAGCCTGTCGGCTAGCGCATTCACAACGGAAACGCCGACGCCGTGCAGTCCGCCAGAAACTTTGTACGTATCGCTGTCAAATTTTCCGCCGGCATGCAGCACGGTCATCACAACTTCGGCGGCGGGCTTTTTCTCCGTGGCGTGCATGTCCACGGGAATGCCGCGGCCGTTGTCGATCACGGTGATGCTGTTGTCCTCATGCACTTCAACATTAATTTCGTCGCAGTAGCCCGCGAGCGCTTCGTCGACAGAATTGTCCACCACTTCCCAGACGAGGTGATGCAGGCCTTGCTCGCCAGTCGAGCCGATATACATCGCGGGACGCAAGCGCACCGCTTCGAGTCCGCCTAGGACTTTGATCGACGTGGCGTCGTAACGGTGTCCTGCTCCACCCGTAACTGCAGCTGCTTTTTCTGCCATATTGTGCGCGCTCCTGCGGAATTAAGGGGAAAGGCGGTATCGTTCATGGATCGCAAAACGCGATCGATTTGACCGTCCCTTACCCTGTGATCCTCAACCATCGTCCCCGGTTAGGACTCGTAGGGTTACTGCTTCATCCCGTCCGGATTCCGGCGAGCGGAAGCGGACGTGGCGAAGACTGCTTTCCTCCAGGCTCGTGGCGTCTCGTTTACCTTCGCGTTAATCACGCGAAAGGAACATGCTCTGGCGCGGGCATGTCATTTCACGGGCACAACTAGCCTGGCCGACGTGCCGTTCTGGAGGAAAATTATCTGAACGTCTGACCCTTGCTAGTATACCCTGAATGGGCCGTTTTCTCAAGGCAAATATGATCGGGGATCTGCCAATATCACGCTTAGTTTCAGTGACTTAAACAGAGATGCCTGATTGTGCTATAGATATTCCACACTGCTTGGGTGACAAGCAAAAATCGCTCTCTTTTAGAGGCTCGAGTACCCTGGAAAAGTGACTTATGACGCCTGTCAGTCACATTTTCGTCGAACAAAATGTTATAAGAGGCGGAACTTCCTTCAGCTTCTAGTTGCTTCTTGCAGACCGCGTTTACTAGCAACGGATCAAATCTCTCTGCACACCACCGCGAATTTCAAATCCGCATAGGCATGATCACATAGCGATACCGGTAGGCTTCTTCGGCGAGCGGACGCATCTGGCCGGCAGACTGTTCGTCCTTTAGTTCGAGGCTGATGGGGCCTTCGGCGGCGGCACCCAGGAAATCGAGCATGTATTGCGCGTTGAAGCCGATGGCTAACGGTTCGCCCTGATAATCCTTTTCGAGGGTTTCCTTCGCTTCGCCATACTCCGGGCTCGACGCGGAAATTTCGATGCCTTCTTTGGCGACGGAAAGTTTTACGGCGTGGGAGCGCTGGTCGGCCAGCTGCGCGACGCGCTTTACGGCGTCATTCAATTCGCCGCGCTCGAGAACCACCTGCTTGTTATTCTCGCGAGGAAGCACGGCTTCGTAGTTTGGAAATTGCCCGGTCAGCATGCGTGAAATCAGCAGGCGCTCCCCCACGCGAAAAAATAGATGGCTGTCATCGAGCGCAAATTCAATTTGACCGTCGTCTCCAGCTTCGGCCGCCAGCCGCTGCACTTCGGTGAGAGCTTTTTTGGGAATAAGCGGACGGACTTCGCGCGTCAGGCCGTTAAATTTGTGATCGGTTTCGGCCACAGCCAGGCGATGCCCGTCGGTGGCGACCATGGTGATGGTGTCCGGCTTGAGCAGCATCAGCGCGCCATTGAGTGTGTAGCGCGATTCTTCATTGGAAATGGCAAACGCTGTCTTGGCGATCAATGATGACAAAATTTTTGCGGGGATCGTTACGAGAGGGTGCGGAAACTCCGGAATCGCGGGAAAATTATCCTTGGCCATTCCCACCATCTTGTATGTTTTCCGGTCGGCCAGAATTTGAACCCAATGGTTCTCGAGCAGCTTGAAACGGATTTCGCCTTCGGGCAGCAAGCGTACGAGCTCGAGGAGTTTCTTGGCCGGGATTGTTCCCGAGCCTTCCTTTTTTATTTTTGCTTCGCAGGAAGTGCGGATGGAAAGCTCCAGATCAGTCGCGGTCAGCGTGACCTTGTTGCCGGAGGCCTCGCACAGAATGTTGCCGAGAATCGGAATCGTCGTTTTTCTCTCGACTACACCTTGCGTCAGACTCAACTCCTGGAGCAGGTCAAATTTTTTCACACTAAATTCCATTGCTGGATTTCCTCCGCGGGAAGGCGCTCACAGAACTGCGGCTTCGAAGAGTTACTGTACCCTGTTTTAAAGAATGTATAAAGACAGTAGTAGTAGCCGTCGCTGTGGAAATGAGGAAATCGCACGCTCACGATGACGCATAAGCAGTTGAGCCTGTGCACGCAAAAATATTTTGCCTGAGGATCGCGAGGATAAACTTCCCGAAATGTCCGCGACGCCTCTCGTCGGCGAAAATCATCCACAGGGCGATCGAGTCTTGCACAGGAGAAGCAGCGAGTTTTGCGCAGGATATTGACAGGGTGAAAGTAGCACAGGCTTCAGCCTGAGTAGGTTTCTCCGGGATTTTTGTTTAGAGAAAAAACGGAAGCCGCTCAAGACCGAACTTTCAAAACCAAATTCAAACCCACACAGGCTGAAGCCTATGCTACTCGAGCGCGGAATTTTGTGAGAGGTGCGGACTAACTGAAGGAGTCCATCAATTTATTGATCGTGCGGTTCAGGTCTTTGTCGCTGCGGCGCAGGGCGTCGATCTTGTTGATCGAATGAAGGACCGTCGTGTGGTGCTTGCCGCCGAATTGCCGGCCGATTTCCGGAAGCGACGCCTGGGTCAACTGCTTCACCAGGTACATTGCAATCTGGCGGGGAAACGCGATCGCTTTTGTATTGGAGCGTATTTTCAGATCCTGTTCACGCAGTCCGAATTGCTCGCCGACTTTTTTCTGGATCAGGTCGATCGTGACGCGCTTTTCCTGCGTGGCAATAATGTTGCGCAACACCTGCTGCGCGGTAATCAAATTCAATGCCGAGCCGGTCAGCGAGGAATACGCCACCAGGCGAGTCAGCGCGCCTTCCAGTTCACGCACATTCGATTTGATCGCGCGCGCGATGTATTCAGCAACATCGTCCGGAATGATGACGCGTTCCGACTCCGCTTTTTTCTGCAGGATGGCGATTTTCGTTTCCAGGTCAGGAGGCTGAATGTCAGCGATGAGTCCCCACTCGAACCGCGAGCGAAGGCGTTCCTCAATCGCCGAAATTTCCTTCGGAGGGCAATCGGAACTGACGATAATCTGCCGCTGCAAATCGTAAAGCGCGTTGAACGTGTGAAAAAATTCTTCCTGCGTGCGTTCTTTACCCGCGATGAACTGGATGTCATCCACCAGCAGCACGTCGACGGATCGGAAGCGATCGCGGAAACTGATCATTCGGTCGAAGCGCAGAGAGTTAATGACTTCGTTCGTGAATTTTTCGGCGCTGATGTAGGTAAGCCGGGCGGCCGGATTGCGCTTCTTGATGAGGTGACCCACCGCCTGCATCAGGTGCGTCTTGCCCATCCCCACCCCGCCATACAAAAAGAGTGGGTTGTAAGCTTTGGAGGGCGCCTCGGCCACAGCCTGAGCCGCGGCGTGCGCAAACTGGTTTGACGCGCCCACGACGAACGTCTCGAATAGATATCGCGGGTTCAGTTGGTGATCGACGGAATCAAAATCCAGGCGCGTTTGCTTGGCGGCGGTTCCAGCTGGCACAGGATCGTTCTCCGAACAGAGAAATTCGAGGTGCGTGTCGTTCATGCCGACTTCCACCAGCACGGCCTGCAGCAATTCACCGTACGTTTCCGTGAGGCGCTTCCGGAAGACGCGCGAAGGCACGCGGACGACGAGTCTGCCGTTTTCCGCCCCTTCCTGGCGCGTTGGACGGAACCAAGTCGAGAAGCTGTGGGGGTTAACCCGACGCTCCATATGCTGCAGAATTTTTTCCCAGGAATTCATTCGTCCGGAGCTCTCTGAAAGCGAAAAGTTACCCTTTTTGTTATTTCCACAGTTGTGGAAAACCTGTGGAAATTAGAAGATTGCAAGGCCCGACCGCGGGCCTATGGGGTTGCTGGGATGACCCGTGACATTTCCCCTTCGCGTTTTAAATTCGTGATCGCGTCACGGCGTCCACAAGGGCGTCAACTTGCGTACTGAACTTACCAAGACGAGCGTGGATTCTCGCCGAAGGAAACGAATGCAGCAAGTGAAACTTTACGATCCTTTGCCGGGCTCCCACAGAAGATTCACAAGTTTTCCACAGGCACTCCAAGTCATTGTAGGTTAAAGGATTATGTCGTTGTTTATGTTTCCGTCGGTGCATTTTTCAAAATTTGGCGCATTTCATGCCCATTTTAGGGCAAAAGAAATTGCCGCACAGCATCACGACGAACACGCGGATTTAACAGAAAAGTAATAATTACTGCACCGTTTTGGCGGGGTGAGGAAACTGATAAATCCCCTGCGGATCGGCCCCAATCAACAAACGATCGCGTTCCACTAAAATCGTGGAGGCCTCGATTCGCGCTCCGCCGGGCATGTAGGTGCGAAAGCTCGCCAGGCGCTGCCCATCCTTGTCAAATTGCATGAGCAACGTGCCAATAGCCAGCCACACTTCCTGCGTTTGCGGATCGACCCCGAGGGCCGTAATGATGCGGTGGTATGCGGGGGTTCCGCGGTCGGAGCGAAAAATTGCGCGACGCGCCGACTGCGCCGCGGGCTGGAATTCCAGTGTCTTCAGGGATATTTCCATGGACAGGTAGCCCGCGCGGTCGAACTTGCGCGCGGTCGGCTCGGGCAAATAGTCAAATGCAAAATAAGTGTTTCCGGCTGCATCCGCTTCCAGACGCCCGAGATTAACTTTATTATTAACATCTGCTATTTCGGCGATCTCCTCGCGGTCGCCGTATTCTCGCACTTGTCTTCCCGCGAAGTCATACACGCTAATGAGCCGCGACGTATTCGGACTGGCGATGGCGATCTCGCCCCCGGGAAGTACCGCGACCGTTGCAGGTCCGGAAACGGGGATGGTCGCGGCCAACGCGCCATTTGCAGTGAAAACTTTTACCGCGTTCGCGCCGCGATCGGAGACGGCGAGGTTGCCGTCGCGATCCACGTCGAACGATTCGCCATAGACGAGCGACGCAGCTTTGGTGGCGGTCTCTGCTGGAACTTGTCCGACTCGCTTGCCGGCGTCGTCATAAATCTGCACCGCGGGGGACGGTGCCGTTAGGATGTAGTAGCTTCCCTTCGGGCCGCGCTGAATCCCGCGAAAGCCCGGCCCCACGGCTTCAAAAACCCGACGCTGTGCTATCAGGTCGCTTTCAAATTGATATTGCTCTTGTGCTCGAAAGGGCGAGGGCGCAAGCGCAGCAAAAGCTGCGACCGAAAGAGCGGCGACACACAGGGAAATCGCTCGAATCATAATGACTAAGTTTCTCGGCGTTGATTCAATCCGCCCGGAATCGCAGGCGCTCAATCGCGCGAGCCCGGCCTGTCGTTTCATCCACGTCGATCTGTACAGCATTCATCTGGATGTCACCACTAGCTACTTCAAACCGCGCCGGCTGGCCATCGAGAAAACGCCGCAGAATGGCCGTTTTGTCCATACCGATTACGCCATTATGCGGGCCCGTCATGCCCACGTCGGTCTGATAAGCCGTTCCGCCGGGCAAAATATGTTCGTCCGCGGTGGCGACGTGCGTGTGCGTTCCGATCACTGCAGAGACGCGCCCGTCCAAATACCAGCCCATGGCTTCCTTCTCGCTTGTTGTTTCTGCGTGAAAATCCACAAAGATGACGCGGACTTCTGCTGGAATGCGGGCAATCTCCCGATCGGCTGCCCGGAAGGGACAATCATTTGCCGCCATGAACACCCGTCCCTGCAGATTCAGTACGGCGTAGGGCACCGCATTGCGCGCCGTACCCACATACAGCCCGCTGCCGGGATTCATGTCCGCAAAATTCGCAGGCCGCAACAGCCGGGGCTGCTTGGGAAAATAATCGAGGATATCCTTGCGGTCCCAGATGTGATTTCCGCCGGTCAGCACTTCGATTCCGGTCTCAAATAGTTCATCCGCCAGGCGCGGCGAAATGCCGAAGCCGGAAGCGGAGTTTTCGCCGTTGGCGATTACCAGATCGATCTGCCGCGTCTCGACAATATCGGCCAGCCGGTCGGCGACAATCTGCCGTCCCGGCGAACCTACGATGTCGCCAACAAATAGAAGTCTCATTTTTTTCTTTGCCGGGGGTGGCTCCGATGCCGGGGCCCGGGCCCATTGAAGCGTAGAAAATGGCGACAATATAAAAACGGAGCGGTCCACTTCGCCGTGTGGAGCTAGATCCTGAACCTCCTGTATAAGGTGGGAACCCTGCGCCGGCCTTTAGGCTTTCCCGCCGCGGACCGAAATCCGTTGCGGGCTATGCACACCAGCCGTCTGACACGGGCTCCCGGAGATCCAGTATTGGTTCAAAAGACCTTCGCTCACAACACCTGCGTTGCAGGCCTACTCCGCATTTCATTCTAGCAAATCCTATCGCCGGCTGCGGGGGGCGGCGACGCCATGTTTCTCAAGGAAAACGCATTCAGGGTTGCGCTAAGGCTGGCTCTCGCGACGTCCTGGAATCAACCGCGTTGAGTTCAGGATGAAAGCAAGCTCCGAAGTGACATGAATGAAGGCGGCCAGAAGGGGGTTCAGCAAACCAAATCCCGCCATCACGATGCCTATGCCATCCACTACCAGAGTACCTGTGAAGTTTTGCAGAATAATCCGGCGGCACTGGCGCGCGATTCGCAGGGTCTCTACAAACTTTGACAAATCGTTGCCGATCAAGACGACGCTCGCGCTTTCTCGCGCGACTTCCGTGCCCGATCCCATGGCCACGCCTACGCTCGCCTGCATCAACGCAGGGGCGTCGTTGATGCCATCCCCCACCATCACGACCGTGTGGCCGTCATTCATGAGCTGCCTGACGCGATCGAGTTTCTGGGTCGGGAGCAGCTCCGCGCCTACCTCGTCAACGCCCAGGGTCTTTGCCGCGAATTCAGCGACGCTTCTGGAATCGCCCGTGAGCAGAATGGTTTTCAGTCCCATGGACCGGAGTGCGGCGATGGCCTCTCTAGCCTCCTGCCGCAACACATCTCCGATGCAGAGATTGCCCAGAAACTGCCCATCGCGCGCGATCCCAACCTCGGAGCCTGCGGACGTCAATTTCCAATCCGGGGGATCGATGCCCCGTTCTTTCAAGAATAAGCGATTGCCAACCAGGATTTCTTTTCCGGTGTGAACGGCAATCACGCCTTTTCCAGGCATGTAGTCAAACTGCTCGGGTTCGAGGCGCGCATAGTTGAGCTCCGCGACTTTGCTTAAGATTGCCTTCGCGACGGGATGCTCGGAGCGCGATTCGGCGATCGCGGCAGCGGTCAGCAAATTTTCTTCACTGATGCCTGCCGCGGGATGAATCTCCAGCACTTCGGCAACGCCGTAACTCAGCGTCCCTGTCTTATCGAGCACGACCGTATCGGCTCGCGATAAAGTTTCAAGGTGCAGCCCGCCCTTAATGATGGCGCCTTTTCTGGCAGCCTGCCCAATAGCCCCCAGGATTGCCAGAGGAGTTCCGGCCGCGATCCCGCAAGCCCCGGCTACGATGATCACCGAGATCGTCGAGCGGACGTTGCGCGTAATGATGAACGTCAACACGGCGGAAGCGAGTGCAAAGTACACCAGGTAGCCGGCGAGGCGATCGGCAGTTTTTTGAATGGGCGCGCGCGAACGCTCCGCGCGTTCCACTTCCTCGATGATTTTTCCGAACGTCGTATCGCGCCCCAGTCTCTCGACGCGAATCTCCATCGCACCGGACTGATTGACCGTTCCCGCATAGACTACCGACCCAGGAAGCTTCTCGACCGCAAGCGATTCTCCGGTGATCGCCGCCTGATTCACGAAAGAGTTGCCGCTTACAACCACGCCGTCCACGGAAATACGGCTGCCGGGACGCACGAGAACCACTTCGCTTGCTGTCACTTCCTCAATGCCAACGTCCTGCCACTCGCCGCCTCTGCGAACCGTTGCGATGTTGGGTAGCAAATCGAGCAAGCTTTGAATCGCCTGGCGTCCGCGGCCCACCGTAAGGCCTTCCAATATTTCGGCTGCCAGCACAAATAAGGTGATCACCAACGCCGTAAAAGTTTCGCGAATCGCCAGCGCTGCCACGATAGCGATGGCCATGGAAAGCTCCATCGTCATGCGGCGGTGAACAATGTTGTCGTAGGCTTCGCGGAAGATGGGATAACCGCCAAGCAGAGTGCAGACCGCGCCAATGGCGTGAAAATAGGGAATCGATGAATTCCGTCCAAACCACATTGCTCCCGCAGCCACCGCGACGAACAAGACGCGGCCAACCTCAAGCCAATTTAGGCCGTGCTCGTCTTCATGGTCTTCGCCGTGGCTTGCTTGCGGCTTCTCGGGAACAGTTTCGAGGCTTGCGGACCTGGGATCGTCCGTTCGCGCTTCTCTTGCGGCCGGATGTGCCATGAGGTTTCCCCCTTCGGGCTTCCGCTTGGAACCCGCTAGGATGAGTGGATCGTCTTTAGGTATGTGGCCATGCGAATTCTCCGTACTATACTCCAGTATAGTATACGAGCGCTTCGTCCTTCAAGGGAGGAAGAGACCGGTCATCATCTTCCCGCTAAGCAGGCTGCGGCTCCAGCCTCAGCACCCTTCGTTGCCGCAACTACACTTCTTGCAGAACGTGTGATTGATAAGGTGAGCTGAGATCATCAGACAGCTGCCCATCATTGTCACCAGTACTTCGGCTGAGTGTGAGGGCAGGCGATCGCCCCAATACGCTCCGCCAAAAATCAGCAGTAAGGCAGAACCCATCAGGAGAAACCCCCGGGATCGGCGATGCTTTCGATAGCCCGCAACGATCGCGAAGCCGCCAATAGCAGCGACAGACGCAGCGAGCACCCGGTGGACTCTTTCCTCGGACGGCAGGTAGTGCGCCGACACAGCCGAGATAGACAACACGATGGGAGTAACGATGCAGTGGACAAAACAAGCTGCGGAGACAACGATCCCAACGCGGTCCGCGCGCAGCGAAAGGGCTTTACCGTCATCGCTCATCAAGACGATCCTTTTCTCGATCTATTTTCATAGCTCCCGCTATATTGCAGATCATGGCGCTGAGGATTTTTCCTGTGGCATATTTTCGCAGGCCCCTTAGACATCAGGGGACCTCGGCACGTCCGGTCGCTTGTGCCCGGGCGGTCGAAAAAGGGACCGCCCGGACAACACGCGAATATCTTTCTAGAAGTGGAACCCAATCTCCCCCGTGATGGCACGCGGTGACACATAGTGGGTTCCACTGAAGGTGGAAAGGTAATTGTAAAGCGCGACCTTGTTCGCCACGTTAATGACCGTCACGCGAGCGCTCCACTTGAATCGGTCGCCGCGAAAGATGTTGTCGTGACCCACGGCGATGTCAAAAAGATGACGCGGAGCGATTCGCTGGGGATTGTGGTCGTCGTTTTCGGTACCCGGTGCCGGTACCTGGATGTACTGGGATCCGAATGCCGCTTTGGGGCACGGGGAAAGTGGGTTCGCGGTCGCGGTTGCAAGAGGATTTGGAGCCATCAGCTGTCCGTTACAAGTGAATCCGGCTTGGTACACCTGATCCGCCGTTAATAGTCCGCCCGTGATCCCATTGAACAAGCCGACTACCCCGGGAGTGGTGATTAGTGGATTTCCGCCAGG
>Ga0070735_10000804_pt1 | contig 31935 bp, 29 predicted proteins | sample Coa_R1_FD_66443 | JGI IMG/M metagenome (GOLD analysis project Ga0070735, IMG submission 66443) | Surface soil microbial communities from Centralia Pennsylvania, which are recovering from an underground coalmine fire - Coalmine... | ecosystem: Environmental > Terrestrial > Soil > Unclassified ...
CCCTTACCGCGACAGTATCCAGCTTCCTTGCCCAACAACTCCGCGAACATGCGATCGGGAGAGGCACCTTTGGCCAGGCAGTGTCCGTGACCGCGATGCGTGCTCGTGATGTAGTCATCAATATGGAGCGCTTCGCAAATGCCAACGGCAACGGCTTCTTCTCCGCTGTAGAGGTGTGCCAGGCCGGGCATCAGCGCGCGCGTGTAGAGTTCATTCACTTGCTCTTCGAACAGGCGGATGCGGACCATCTGCCGATACGCGCGCAACCATTTCTCTTTCTCGTTCACCGTCTTGTTGTTCACCGTCTCAGAACTCACCTGCGGTTTGGAGGTCACAGTGGTCACTGCTTTTTTCCCCCTGCCGTAACGGGCGTGGTCACGCCGGACATGGCAGCGAGCACGTCGAACATGCAGGCGAAATCGTATTTCGTCCACCCCATACCGCGAGCGGCGGTCAGGAACTCATTGCTGACAGCCGTCGTTGGAAGCGGAACATCGAGCTGGCGGCCGAGGTCCATGGCGAGGACCATATCTTTCTGCATCATATTGACATCGAACCACGCCTCTTCCGGCTGTTGCAGCACGAAAGGTCCGCGGTACTGAATCATGGGAGACGCGATGGCGCTGTGAGTCAGCACATCGACTGCGACGTCGCGAGCGATACCACTCTTCTCCGCCAGCAACACGCCCTCTGAAAACGCCAGCATTTGCACAGCAAGGCTGAGATTAGTCGCGATCTTCATCGAGAGCGCCAAGCCGTTATCACCGACGTACGTCACTTTCGGGCCGATGTCGAGCAACAGAGTCTTGATCCTTTCAAAGGTTCCCTTTCGACCTCCAACCATCACTGACAGCTTGCCTTGTTGCAAAGTGATGACGCTGCCGGAGACGGGGGAATCCACCATATCGGCCCCAAGCGCGCGGACTTTGGCAGCCAACGCACGGCTCACGGCAGGACTAACCGTACTCATGTCGATAAGAATCTTGCCGGCCGTCAATCCGGCGAGCAAACCATCGGGCCCTTCGGAGATCGATTGAATGGCAGCAGCATTCGTGACCATGGCAAAGGTGTAGTCCGATGCACTGGCGACTGCCCGTGGCGAGTCGGCCCAGATCATCCCTTTATCGACCAGCGCCTGCCCCTTGGAGCGTGTGCGGTTATAACCGGTCACTGTGTGACCTTTGCTGAGCAGCCGGTCGACCATGTTGCTGCCCATGACACCCAATCCTATGAATCCGACGTTCGCCAAATCGATTGCCTCCGAACTACAGCTGGGAACTAACTTCTTAATGAGAATTCTGTTTGCCGGGAAGGCGTTTCGCCGCCGGCGCTTTGCTGTCATCGCTCACCTGCGATAAATGCGCTCGCATCGCCTGACGAGCCTTCTCGGCATCGTGCTTCTCGACAGCTTCAAGAATGCGCTTGTGATGCACCTGGCCGCGGTCGGGGCCTCCGGGTACGCGGAAAATGCGTAACCGCTGTTCGCGCAGCAGCCCAACGATCGAGTCCAGCAAAGAAAGGATCAGGGGATTGGCCGCTCCCTCGGCGAGTGCAAGGTGAAAATCAAGATCGGCTTCGATATAAGCCTCTGGATCCTGGCGAGCACGGTCCATGACGCCAACGGCTTCGCGCATGGTGGCGAGTTCCGGCTCCTGGATTCGCGTCGCGGCCAGCGCAGCGATCTCAGGCTCAAGGATCGCGCGAACTTCGGCCAAATGATTGGACCCTTCCGGCTGGCCAATCTTTACCATGAGGTCCAGCGATTGGCGCACGGCTTGCGTCGTGCCATCGGTGATGAACGTTCCTTTTCCGGAGTACGCCTCGACGAGTCCTTTTTCGCGAAGGGCTTTCACGGCTTCGCGCACTGCGGTGCGGCTCACGCCGAACCTTTGCGCCAGTTCGCGCTCGGCGGGCAGTTGATCACCGGCCTTCAAATCACCCTTAACGATGGATTCTTCGATTTGCTGAACGATTTGCTCGTAGAGCCGCGAGGTTCGAACCAGTTTGTACACGAGCCTGTCCCCTGCAGGAATTACGGAAAAACCGGCGACCGCAGCGCCGATGGTCCGGCTACTATACCGCATATCCGCGGGATGGAGACGAGCAACTTCGAAGTTAGTCATGGCACGTGGTATGGTGGTATGACCAATCCATCTTACCAGATCCAACTAATCGTGCAAGCGTAATTGTGTCCGCTTAGGGACTTGTTTGAACAACTCTGGGGAAGTAGGCTTCCCTAGACAATCCACAGCAAACCTGAATTTCCTTGACAGTGTTTCTTGGATAGTGGTATGGCTGTCGGACCAGAAAGTGAGGGGTTCTATGGTATCCGGTACGATCCTGTCCCATGACGGACGGTTCACCTCGGCTGTTCACGCGCTGCTTGTCATCCTTGCCGTCTGGTTTTGCTCGCTAGCTGCCGTCGGCCAGTCGACGTCAGGACGGATTCTAGGAACTCTCACAGATCAGAGTGGCGCCGCAGTCGGCGGAGCCACGGTTGCGGTGACCGATGTACAACGCGGTACGACGCGCACCGTGTCGACCGATGAGACCGGAAGCTATGCCGTTGCTGACCTCCCCCCTGGAACATACAAGATTCGAATCGAGGCAAAGGGCTTCAAGGCAGTAGAGCGACCGAACGTGCAGATCGAGGTCGCGAGCGACGTCCGCGCCGACTTCTCGTTGCAGCCGGGACAAGTCAACGAAATCCTGACGATCACGGAAGAGGTGCCTCTCTTGAATACCACGTCAGCAACGTTGGGCGGCACACTCAGCAATCAGGAAATTAACGACCTTCCCCTGAATGGCCGCAATTATGAGAACCTGCTGCAATTACGTCCGGGGATCATGCGCTATCCCGGGGGCGGATTTTCAACCACGAGTTCGAACGGTCTCCGTGCCGAGGATAACGCGTACTTCATCGAAGGGCTCTTCAACAGTGAGCCATATTCCGGACAGGCCATCGTTAATGGAGCGGGCATAGCAGGTGATTCCGCGACTATCCTTCCAATTGACTCGATCCAGGAATTCAACCTTCAGCAGAATCCACCGGCAGAATACGGTTGGAAGCCGGGCTCGGTGGTAAACGTCGGTTTGAAATCCGGCACAAACACCATTCATGGGAGCGCTTTCGGTTTTGGGCGCGATGGCGCAATGGATGCACGCAACTTCTTCAATGCGGCGCCGAGTCCGAAATTGACACGCACTCTTGAACAGTTCGGCGGCAGCCTAGGCGGCGCGCTGATCAAGGACAAAGCATTCTTCTTCGGTGCGTATGAAGGACAACGCTACAACGTGGGCAATTCATTCGGCGGCGTGACGAGTCCGTCGATGGCTTCTATCACACTGCCAGCCGGCACAAGCTCGAACTGCATCGCAGCAGCACTAAGTACCGTCGACTGTGCCGATAGTATTCCCAACGCAATTTCGGATCTTCAAGCGAACAATGTTCCAGTCAACGCAGCCAGCCTGAAGATCGCGGGCTGTGCAATGTCCGGGGGTTCCGTAACCTGCGATGGGTCCGGATTTCCTTTGAACAACACGCAAGGCATCAACATCACGAACGGATTTAACAACAACGTCCATGTCGACAATCTGGTCGCAAAACTGGATTTCACACTCAGCGACCGAAACAGCATCAGCGGTACCTATTTCTTTGGAAACAACTCCGGTACGGTTGAAGATTTTCCAGAACTACAGCAGAAATGGCTTTCCAAGATTCACACGCGTGCTCAAGTGATCGGAGGCAACTGGATCTATACGCCGGGAGCGCGTTGGGTAAACGAAGCACGGGTGGGATACAACCGCCTCTATCAGCCGACTTTGCCCGGCGATCTCAATACTCCCGCATCCGCTTATGGTTTGAATACGGGAGTGACTGGGCCGAACACCGGGGGTCTCCCGCGCATCGGTTTTGGCGGATACTTCTTCCCGGGCCTCGGCGGCTTCAAATGGCCGAAATTCCAGGGTCCGGATTCGATCACGCAGTTCATCGATCATGTGTCGTACACCGCCGGGAAGCACTCCGTGAAGTTCGGCGGTGAAATGCACTACGACCGCGTGAATAACGCTGCTTATGGGAACGCTCGTGGCAGCATCACGTTCCTGGGTGGTGTGGCGATTGGTACGGGCGCGGGATCGACTCCCCTTGAAGACTTCTTCGCTGGCTTACCTTTTAAATCGTCCGTTGAAGTCGGAGATCCCTCGCTACAGCTCCACAATTGGCAATATGCGGGATTTCTGCAGGATGACTGGCGCATCACTAAGAATCTGACACTTAATTTTGGCGTGCGCTATGAGTTCAGTACGGTTCCGCAGGAAGCTCACAACCGCTTGGGGAATTTCGATCCGAACGTCGGTCTTGTGCAGGTTGGACACCAGATCAGCAGCCTGTACAACCCTGATCACAAGAACTTTGGTCCGAGGGCGGGTTTCGCGTGGGACATCCTCGGCAATGGCAGAACCGTGCTGCGCGGTGGTGGCGGACTGATTTATGAAACGGTGAACTGGCAGTCTTTTATTGCGTTCAACAACGCGTTCGGGCCGGGAAGCGTTCCAACGGGAGCGCCCATCGATAGCGCTGGCACGACTTCCGGAGGAACCATCACGACCGGGAACGTCACCGTCAAGAACTTCCTGAATCCCGCTCCATGGGACTCGGCGACAGCCCCGCTTTATGGCAGCAGCACGATCGATTGCTCCGCCAGCCCCTGTCCCGTCATGACGGTGGATCGTAATCTGACGACGCCATACGTCTGGAACTGGACGCTCAACCTACAGCATGCATTCACGCAGAATCTGTCCATCGAGGCCGCGTACGTCGGCAATCATGGATCGAACCTGACAGGGATTCGCGACATCAATCAGCCCACAGTGGGCTCCGGATGGGGGACAGGTCCGACTGGCGAACTTACGCTGTGTTTGCAAAGCGCCCCCGCGTACAACAACTGCGTGGTGAACAATAACGGTGGCGAAACCACGAATCAGCCCTTCAACTCCAAGTTTCCTTACCTGTCGAACATCTTCCAGATGGGCAATGTCTACCGATCAAATTACGAAGGACTGCAAGTCACTGTGAATGCGCGGAACTACCACGGCTTAAACATGGTTGCCGGGTATACATACTCACATGCGCTGGACAACGTGGCGGCCAATTGGGACTTCGGCTATGGATCGGGTCTGCCGCAGAATGCTCACAACCTGGCCGCCGAATACGCCAATAGCGACTTCGACATCCGGCACAGGCTGACACTGTCACTCACTTATGCGATCCCGGGCCGCAAAGGATACGGGCAAATGCTGGATGGCTGGGAAATCAATTCCATCATCAGCCTGCAGAGCCCCCAATATTGGGGACCGATGGATGAGGGAACGGACGCGGCTGGAGTTGGTCCCCTACCAGTAAGTCCGCCAGCGAACACGCCGATACGGTGGAGTTTCTATCGTGCGGGGACCGCATCTCGAGGAAATCCATCTGATTTCAAATCCGGCAAGGGAACAGGCATCCCCTATTTCTCAGTGGGACAGGGCAACATACCCGGGTCGTGCACGGCCTCTGCATTGGCTGCGGATGGTGGAACCCCGGGAGCGGAAACTGCAGCTCTAAATTTGTTCGGCTGTTATGCGCAGGGTAATTCAGTCATGATGGCGCCACCTCTCGGGCAATTCGGAAATATGAGCCGCAATATGTTTCCGGATTCCGGCTTCAGGAATTTTGATTTCTCGCTGGGGAAAAACTTCCATTTTGGCGAGCGCTACCGCCTGCAGTTCCGGGCTGAGTTCTTCAACATCTTCAACCACCCGAACTTTGCTAACCCCTATGGAGGACAGAACGGCTTCGGTCTGAACGATCCATCGGTACAGCCATTCGGTTGCGGCTGCGCAACGCCCGACGTAGCGGCGGCAAATCCAGCCGTCGGATCGGGCGGCCCACGGTCGATTCAACTTGGGGCGAAGTTTGTTTTCTAGTTAGATTCGTGAGGGAAACATTTTGGGCCGGACTCATTCCGTCCGGCCTTTTTAGTCAGTATTCGAGAACAACCGGAGGTGGGAAAGCGGCAATCATGGACGGAAATCGACTTTTGTTTTCAGCGTTAGTTTTTGGGATGGCGTTTGTGCCGCTTATCGTGTGGGGCCAGGAACACCGGGAGCGGACCATCGATGAGATCAAGGTGGAAGCCGTTCACCGCGCGGAAGTCGGACAATACCCGCTGATCGGACTGGATCCAGCTGATGTGAAGGAGGCGTTCGAAAGCATCCACACAGCGGATAAAGATGAGTGGGCGGCAGGCTTCATGAAGGTCGCCGACCGCTATTTCAACGAAGCGAAGTCGCTGGAGAAATCTGACCCGACGAAGGCCAATGCCGACTACATTCGTGCGTGGCGCCTGTATTCCTTCGGACGCTGGCCGATTCCGGCCTCTCCGGGCAAGCAGCGCTCATATGAGAAGGCAATCGAGGCATTCCTGGATCACGCGAAGTTCTTCGATCCTCCGCTTGAAGTTGTGCACATTCCATTTGAAGGCAAGGAGATCGTCGGCTACCTGCGGCTGCCCAAGAATGCGACAGGACCAGTGCCGCTGGTTATCGCCGTGAACGGGCTCGACAGCCGGAAGGAAGATTTGACCGAGAGTTTCGGAGCTATTTTGCCCTTTGGTATTGGATTTCTTGCGGTCGATGGTCCGGGCACGGGGCAGGCACCGATCAAAGTCAGCGAGACTTCCGAACGCATGCTGTCGAAGGTGATTGACTATGCGCAGTCACGTCCGGAAATCGACAAGAACCGTATCGCGCTGCACGGGGTGAGTTGGGGCGCATATTGGGCGACGAAGATGGCGATTGTCGAGCGGGGGCGGTTACGCGGGGCAAGTGCACAATCACCACCCATCGATGGGTTCTTCCAGAAAGATTTTCTGATGAATCATCTGCTCGGAAACCGCGAGTATCTCTTCGACCAGGTGCCGGCCCTGATGAACATTCTGGAAGGCGTACACACGCTTGATGAAATGGGCGACTACCTGCCCAAGATGTCGCTGGTGCAACAAGGATTGCTTGGCAAGCCGATGGCTCCGATGCTCGTGATCGCCGGAGTGCTCGATACACAAGTACCAATTGCGGACGATTATCTTCTGCTCAGCAAAGGCGACGTGCCGAAGGATGCGTGGATCAATCCGCGTGGCGGACATCTGGGCCGGCAGGTGGGTGTCTGGCCTGATCCGCTGATCTTCAAGCAGGTCATTATTCCATGGCTCGTGAAAACACTTGAAGCGCCGCCATCCGAACCGAAGGCGAAATGACGACACCGACCGTAAGCCCACAGATTGAGACGCCAGGCCGAAAACGCTGGTATTCATCGCTGTGGGTGCAGGTCAGCGTTGGAATTCTGCTGGCGATTCTATTCGGCTACCTGAGCCCGGCACGTGCCGTCGCCATGAAGCCACTAGGAGACGCTTTCATCCGACTGATCACGATGATCATCACGGTGATGATTTTCTGCACTGTGGTCACGGGAATTGCCGGCATGCGCGATTTGCGCAAGGTAGGCCGCGTGGGAGGAAAGGCGCTTCTCTACTTTGAAGTCATTTCGACTCTGGCTTTAGTCGTGGGACTGATCGTTGGGAATGTCGTGCATCCGGGTAGCGGGTTCAATGCCAACGTCGCAACGCTCGATGCGAAAGCAGTGGCGGACTATGCGGGGCAGGCGAAGGCGCAAACGGTAACCGATTTCCTGATGCACATCATCCCGACCACAATCGTGGACGCATTCGCCAAAGGTGACATCCTCGAGGTGGTGCTGGTTTCGATCTTGTTCGGGTCCGCCGTGTCAGCTGCGGGTGCATACGCCAAGCCTTTGGTCGAGATCCTGGAGTCGCTCACCAAAGTCGTATTCCGAATGGTGGACATTGTGATGCGTTTCGCTCCCATCGGCGCGTTCGGAGCGATGGCGTTTACGATCGGGAAATATGGGCTGTCGTCGCTGGGTCCGCTGTTAAAGCTGATTGCATCGTTTTGGACAACGTCAATTCTGTTCGTGGTGGTAGTCTTTGGCGCGGTGGCATGGATGGCGGGATTCAGCTTGTTTAAGTTTCTCGTCCATATCAAAGAAGAGATTCTGCTGGTGCTGGCTACGAGTTCGTCGGAGACAGCGATTCCAACGTTGATGGAGAAACTTGAAGGCTTGGGTTGCTCACGTTCATTGGTGGGCCTGATCGTGCCAACCGGGTACACGTTTAACACCGATGGCAGTGCCTTGTACATGACTCTGGCCGCGCTCTTCGTGGCGCAAGCGACAAACACGCACCTTACATTTCTGCAACAGATGTCGATTTTCTCGGTTGCAGTTCTTACCTCGAAGGGCGCGAGTGGCGTGCAAGGAGCATCATTCATCGCGCTGGTCGGAACTTTGAGTGTGATTCCGACGATCCCTGTGGCCGGCATGGCATTGATCCTCGGAATCGATCGCTTCATGAGCATGTTCCGTGCTCTGGTCAATATGATCGGCAACGGAGTCGCTACGTTGGTGGTGGCGCGCTGGGAGAATGAACTAGGGCGGGATACGCTGCAGCGGAATCTGGCGTGAGGTTTTGCACTTCATCAAAAGTCTTTGTACTCTCACTCCATGACAACCAAAATCGCACTCGTAACCGGCGCGAATGGCGGACTGGGAACTACCGTGACCAAGGCCTTGCTCGATGCGGGATTCCTCGTCACCGGGCTCGCTCCCAGGATTACACCGCACGATTTCGATCATCCACATTTCACCGCGCTGCCGGCTTCTCTGAATAGTCTGGATGAGGCAAAGAGGGCTGTCGCAACGGTCGTCGCGCACTTTGGCAAGATCGATTTACTTGCACACACCGTTGGCGGATTTGCCGGAGGGCAGTCTGTGGCCGACACCGACGACGCCACCTTCCAGCGCATGTTCGATATGAATCTGAATAGCAGCTTTCATATATTACGGGCCGTGATTCCTCATATGCGTGCGGCTCGAGCCGGGCGAATCGTGGCGATTGGCAGCCGCGCCGCGGAGAGTCCGGGAGCAATGGTCGGCGCTTATAGTGCGTCCAAAGCTGCTCTGGTTTCGCTGGTCCGCACGGTGGCCGTCGAGAACAAGAGTGTCGGGATTACGGCTAATGTAATTCTGCCGGGGACCATTGACACTGCCGCCAATCGTGCAGCCATGCCGGAAGCCGATGTTACACAATGGGTAAAGCCCGAATCGATCGCCAGTCTCATTGTTTGGCTCGCGAGCGACGACGCAAAAGACGTAACAGGTACGGCGATTCCTGTATACGGACAGGGCCTTTAGCCGGAGCACGTAACCCTTTCGTAACCCTCCACAGTGCACAATTTTTGTTGCACGTTAACACTCTTGAAATATCTTCCATGTAACCTGTATTCAGGAGAGAACCCATGGGATCAGCCCGGATTGCGAAGTCCTTGCCGCTGCAGGTGGCTGCGGTGTGCTATCGGCGACGAGGCACGGCAATCGAGTTCCTGCTGGTCAACACGAACGGCGGCAACAAGTGGACATTCCCCAAGGGATCGACCGACCCGCGGCTTTCGCATAGTCAGGCAGCCGAGCGCGAAGCGGCAGAAGAAGCTGGTGCGATCGGTACGATTGAGCCCCGCCACTTTCATCTCTACATTCATTCCAAGGGCGTGTTCTGGCAGCCCAGCGGCGTGCAGGAGTTCGTGGTCAAAGCCTTTCTGATGGAAATCCATCAGATGCGGAAGCCGGATGAAAATAATCGCAAGCCTACGTGGTTTAGTCCGGAGGAAGCGAAGCGACGCCTGGCCAAGGGCCGCGAAGTAAAGTATTTTCACGAATTGGAGGCTGTGATTGATCGCGCTCTCGAGCGCATCCAGTTTCACAGCGAGTTATGGGGATCGTACCCCGGAGTCCGAAGAGCGGTAGCGGCCCGGGAACCTCTGGCGGAAGCTGTCTGGCCGTAATTGCTGACTTGAGCTTGCCGTTTTGGAGCTTTGACTCTGACCTGAAGCGCGGGTACACCTGTAGATTCGCTTCAGCTCTCTTTGGCAGGCGTGATTGTGATGTTGCGGAAGGAAACGTGTCCAGCTTCACTACCCTGTAAATAAATGGGGCCGGGTGATCCTTCGTGGCTGTCCAAAGCACCGCCCGTAATACCCGGAATTTCCTGCTTATCAATGATCGTTTGACCGTTTAGTACGACTGTGACCTGTCGTCCGACGAGGGTGACGTCGTAAGTCTGCCACTCTCCCGGGCGGCGTGGCTGCTCCGGGGACGGGGCAAGAAATCCATAAACCCCGCCGGTGCGCATCGTTGGGCCTTCCGGATCAACATCATTTTCAATTTGGAGTTCATATCGTCCACGCAAGTAGACGCCGCTGTTTGCTCCGGCAGCGGAATTGAATTCAATGTGCAACTTGAAATCGGTGAACTTATCCGTACTGATCAGTTCCGGTCCATGCCCCGGACTGACGAGGATTCCGTTTTCTACCGTCCACTTGGCGGCCGCATTGGGGTCGCTCATGGTCCATCCGTTGAGATCTTTGCCGTCGAACAGCTGCACCGATTTCCCCCATTTTGGCGCGCGGTCTCTCTGGAGGCTCGGCGCGCGCACGCCTGTCCACTGCCATGGGGTACCATCGGGCCCGGTGGTGGTTCCAACGAGCCGGTCACCGGAGAGCTTACCTTCAAAGACCATGTCGTCTTTTCTGTCTTCTTCCTCTTTCGGAGAAACGAACAGAATGTGTCCGTTTGAGATTTCGACCTTCGGAAGCGGGCGCGGGTGTCCCCAGCGACTTGTCATTCGCGCTTGGAATTGTGCGCCTTCTTCCGTGATTTCGAGCCACGACGGAGCTTCCTTCTGCGGCGTCTTCAAGGTCAGATCCCAACGTCCGAGAAATGACTTGTCCGAGTTGCTGGCCTGCGCAGAGATTTTGTTGACGAGATAGGTCTGGGTCAAGAGGAAGAGAACTGCGTTCACTAGGATGAATATGCTTCGCCGAGTCATATCTATGCGAGTCCCTAATCGCGGAGACAGTTTACTGCAGAGGGAGGCTCTCGATCTCGCGGGTAGCCGCGACTTGTATTCCTTCATATGAGCGAGGTGACCTCACGGACCCGTACATCGGTTACCGATTACTCCCGCCTCTGCCCCTGTTACGATAATTCCAGACCATGATTCAGCTTTCCGGCGCCGGAAAACGCTTCGGCCACAAACTTCTATTCGAAAATGTCGACTGGCTGATCACCAACCGCGACCATATCGGTCTGGTCGGCGGCAACGGCACGGGGAAGTCCACGCTCATGAAAATCCTGGCGGGCATGGACACGTTCGACTATGGCTCGCTCGTAGTCGCCAAAGGGACGTCAGCCGGATACCTTCCGCAAGATGGCCTGACCCTCTCGGGACGAACGGTTTTCGCCGAATGTATGTCGGTGTTTGACGATGTGCGCGCGATGGAACAGGAACTCGAATCGTTGATGCACAGCATGGCGGAGATCGACCACACCAGCTCGCAATATGCGGCGGTCGCCGATCGGTATCAGCGGGTCGAACATGAATTCCGGGCGCGCGATGGGTACTCCATTGAGGCCGAAGTTGGCCGCGTCTTAATGGGGTTGGGTTTTACCAAAGAAGACTGGCAGCGGCAGACGGACGAGTTTTCCGGCGGATGGCAGATGCGACTCGCGCTGGCCAAGCTACTACTACAGAAGCCGAATCTGTTGCTGCTTGACGAACCCACGAACCATCTCGATCTCGAAGCCCGCAACTGGTTGGAAGAGTATCTGCACGATTATCCGTTCGCGTTTGTGTTGATTTCGCATGACCGGTACTTTCTCGACATAACCGTCGATAAGATTGCCGAGATCTGGAACAAGCGTTTCTGGTTTTACACCGGCAACTACGACAAATTTCTCGCGCAAAAGACTCAACGCAACGAGCAAATGCAGGCCGCTTACAAGAATCAGCGCGACCGAATAGAGCAGTTAGAAGTCTTCATTAACCGCTTCCGCTATCAGGCGACAAAAGCCAAACAGGTGCAGAGCCGCATCAAGGAACTCGAAAAGATCGAACGGATCGAGATTCCGCCGGAGGAGAAGACTATCCACTTTTCGTTCCCGCAACCCAAGGCCAGCGGACGGATCGTGGCGGAGTTTGAGGGGGTGGCAAAGGCGTACCAGAAGAATGGGACGCGCAAGGAAGTTTTCCGTGACGTCAGCTTCATGATCGATCGCGGGGATCGCATTGCGCTGGTCGGCGTGAATGGCGCGGGTAAATCGACCCTGATCAAATTGCTTGCCGGGACGGAGCCGGTGACGAATGGCGAATTCCGGCTGGGGCATAACGTAGAGTCCGATTATTTCGCGCAGGATCAGTATAAGGAACTCGATCAAGACGCCCGCATCATCGACGACCTTGGAGACGCCTCGCCCGCATCCGGCGAAACGGAACTACGCAGCCTACTTGGTTGCTTCCTATTCTCCGATGAGGACGTTTTCAAGAAAATCGGCGTTCTCTCGGGGGGTGAGCGGGGACGTTACGCGCTATTGCGTCTGCTGCTGCATCCGGCAAATTTCCTGCTGCTGGACGAACCTACGAATCACCTGGATCTGCGCGCGAAAGACGTTCTGCTGAATGCTTTGATGGAATACACCGGCACCGTGGTGTTCGTGTCGCACGACCGCTATTTCATCGACAAACTGGCGACTCGAGTTTTTGAGGTCGGCGATGGAAAGGTCGAGATCTTTCCGGGGAACTATGAAGACTATCTCTGGCGGAAGCAGGGTGGGCAGCATGTCGCGCCAACGCTGGATGATGTTCCGGGTATGGGACTGGTAGGTGAAGCGGAGAAAAGTAAACCCAGTCTTCATCCGCAGAATGGCGACGGTAGCAATCATCAGGCGGCTGTAGTCGAGGCACCAAAGAAGCGGTTGAATCCCATCAAGCGCAAGCAGATGCAAGATCGAGTTGGTGAACTGGAAGCCGCGATCAGCCGGGCTGAGGACGAGATCGCCCGTCTCGAGACGGCGCTGCAGAACTTCGTCAGCGCGGAAGAAAGTCAGCGGCAGTCGCAGGAACTGGATTCCAGTAAGGCATCTCATGCTGCGCTAGTTGGAGAATGGGAAGAGCTCGCTCGGGAGCTCGAGAATGCTGAATAGCTCGTGCTCATGGTAGGAAGTTGCACAGGTCCTTCGCTTCGCTCAGGATGACAATTCCATTCAATTTCAGTACGGTTACAAGCCCTCCGCGCTCGTACATCACCTTCCGTAATCTCTCACCCGCTCTTACCTCTGTGCGATAGTCAGGTTGGCCAAGTGGCCACGCACCGCCGCAGGCCACAAATTCAAGACCAACCGCTGGAATGGTGTCAGGCGCGAGCAGGGCGCCGGGCGGGAACCAAGGAAGGTCGCATGCTTCAGTCGTCGGATAACTCATTCCTGAAGTCCGGATCGCCGGCTTCAAACCCCAACACGTTCAACCCCGTCAAGACCGTTACCGCTCCCATCGACCAGGCGACCATTGGCCGCACTCTGGTCATCAAGGGCGAAATCAGCGGCTCCGAAGCGCTTTATATCGATGGCCGCATTGAAGGCAAGATCATAATGCCAGAGAGCCGGGTCACCATTGGCCGCAATGGCAAAGTGGATGCCAGCATCCAAGCTCGTGAAGTGGTGATCATGGGCAAGGTGAATGGCAACATCGAATGCAGCGACCGGGTCGATGTCCGCGCCGAAGGCTCGGTTTCTGGAGACATTTCTACTGTACGCATCAGTGTGGAAGATGGCGCCGCTCTGAAAGGTGGAATCCAGGTCCGCAGCGAAGGCAAGCAGAACCAGCAGCAGAACCAAGCGAAACAGGAAGCGCCCAAGGCTATGGCCGCGACCGCTGGCAACGCATAATCAGAGTTTGTCGAGTAGAACGAAAAGGGGCACGCTAGGGCGTGCCCTTTATCTTCTTGGGGTGATACGTGGACGCTATAGCCGGACAGACGAAGAGTCAGCCAACTCAGGACCTTGCCTCAAGGACATTCGAAAACAAGCTATTCCAGCTGATCTGGGCTGTCTCCTTGATGGCCGTGGTAACCTTCGTCAGCTTCCCGATTCAGAGAGTTCTGCTCGTCTGGCTGGTCTATGGGAGACAGGCCTACTCCAAGCACCTGGTTTACGTCGTACCCAGGAAGCCCCTGCGGTTTTCTGACGGAGTTCTTGTTCCTCAACACCTGGACATACTCACCGGAGCAGGGATGTTCGTCGTAACCGTCTTTGGCCTCACGCTGGCCCTGTTTTTCGGGCTGCGGCTCTATGAGCGCTTTTTTGGCAATTTGCGAACAAAGACTCAGCAATAGCCTACAGTTTTATTTCTTCTCCGCCGGTTTGAAATCCAGCGATGCCGAATTCATGCAATAGCGCAGGCCGGTAGGAGCTGGACCGTCCTCAAACACGTGGCCCAGATGCGCGTCGCACCTAGCACAGCGGGCTTCGGTTCGCACCATGCCATAGCTGCTGTCGCGGTGCTCAACGACGCCACCGTTTTCGACAGGTTCAAAAAAACTCGGCCATCCTGTGCCGGAGTCGAACTTCGTTTTCGAACTGAAGAGCGGAGCATTGCAGCACACGCAGTGATACATCCCGGTTTCGTGATTGTTCCAGTATTTCCCGGTAAAAGCGCGCTCCGTGCCAGCCTCGCGGGCGACATGATACTGCTCATCGGTAAGTTGCTGTTTCCACTCGGCTTCCGATTTGACGACCTTTTCGGCTGTCTTCTCCATAATTGGACCTACTTTCACTTATCTGTAGTGATTGGATGTTTGAGGACCCCAAAAGTGGCATCGTCTACTCGTCTATATCTTCTCCCACCTGCCGGTACTTGCCTCGGAAAAACAGTAATGGATCGCCTTCTCTCACCACGACATCCTCGACCTCGGCAATGAAAATCGCATGATCTCCGGCCTGCTGAGATGATTGAAGGCGGCACTCTAGATATGCCAGTGCGCCGTGGAGCATTGGCGTTCCATGGCTGGTGCGGTCAAAGCGGGCGCCAGCCTCAGCTTCGGCATGCTCATGCGTCCGCTCAGGGCGAGCATAATATTCCGAGATAGCGCGCTGATCTTCGCAAAGCACATTGATACCGAATCGCTTTTTAGCATGGAGGTGCGCGTGGGTGCGAGTGCTGTGGTCCACACAAACGAGTACCAGCATTGGGTCGAGCGAAACCGACGCGAACGCATTTGCGGTCATGCCATGCACTTCACCGTCGAGGTCGACGGTGATGATCGTGACCCCGGTGGCGAAGCATCCCATCGCCTTACGGAATTCTGCGGCGCTTAAGGCCATCGTTTTCTGAAGCCTACATTACCATGCCGCGCCGTTGTATCATTCGATGCAACGTGGCTTCCTCGCTCATCGCACCCGGCGGACGGGAAATGTTCATGGCAACGCTGGCCGAAGTGCGGCCAAGCGAACCGATCTCGCGTCAGGCGGCGCTCCGGCTCATCGCCTGTCATGATTCTGACCTGCCCGAACTGCTGGCGGCAGCGCGTGCGGCAAAAGAGCGCTTCAAGCCCGGCGTGATTACGTTCTCGCGCAAGGTCTTTATCCCGCTGACCAATCTCTGCCGCGACTACTGCGGATATTGCACCTTCAGACGCGATCCCGGCGAGGCGGGCGCGCACACCATGACCCCGGACGAAGTTCTGGAAGTGGCTCGCGCGGGAGAAAAACTGGGCTGCACCGAGGCCCTCTTCAGCCTCGGCGATAAGCCCGAACTGCTTTTTCCGGAGATGCGCGAAACCCTGCGCTACCTCGGATACAAGTCAACGCTGCACTATCTGGAGGCAATGTGCGAGTTCGTGCTGCGCGAGACGAGCCTGCTGCCCCACCCGAATCCTGGACTGCTCAGCGCGGAATGGGTCGCGCGCTTGGCGGCAGTGTCTCCCAGCATGGGGCTTATGCTGGAGACGACGAACGCTGACCTTCTAGCTGCAGGAAAAGCCCACGACAATGCTCCCGACAAGGTTCCGGCTAAGCGGTTGAAGACGATTGAAGAGGCAGGAAAGCAGAACATCCCGTTTACGACCGGGCTTTTGATTGGGATTGGTGAGTCGCGGGGAGATCGTGTGGATACGCTTCTGGCTGTCCGCGAAATGCATGAGCGGTATGGGCACATTCAGGAAGTGATCGTGCAAAACTTCCGCGTTAAGGCGACGATTCCCATGGCGCAGTGGCCTGAACCTTCACAAGCCGAGATGCTCCGTACCGTGGCGGTAGCTCGCTTGTTACTCCCCAACATCAACATTCAGGCTCCTCCCAATCTCTCGGCGCCTTACTATGAGGAGTTGGTGGATGCAGGCATCAACGACTGGGGAGGAATTTCGCCTTTGACTCCCGACTTTATCAATCCGGAAATGCCCTGGCCTCATGTGGAGCAGCTGCGTATGCGGACTGAAGCCAAGGGATCGAAACTGCTCCAGAGACTGCCTGTATATCCCGAGTTTGTTCCTGCCCTTACAGTTAAGCCTGGCCTGCTATCTGAAAAACTGTGCGCCGCTACTGGCGCTGACGGCCTGGCAAAAACGATGAGGGTGGCATGATCTGCGTCCTTAGCGGGGGCACCGGCGGGGCGAAGTTCGTGGATGGCCTACGACAAGCCATGCCCGCTGAAGACATCACCCTGATCGTCAACACGGGAGACGACTTGCTGTGGTGGGGGCTCTACGTCTCGCCGGATATTGACTCCATTACATACGTGCTGTCGGGCATGCTGAGCCGCGAGCGCGGATGGGGCGTCAAAGGTGACACCTTCCTTTGTCTGCAGGCCATGGGACAACTGGGCGAACCCACATGGTTCCACACCGGCGACCGCGACCTGGCGATGCATTTGCTGCGTTCGCGCCTTCTCGCGGAGGGCAAAACGCTCACGGAAGCGACAGGGGTGATCTCGCAGAAACTCGGTGTGAAGGCACGAGTCCTTCCAATGAGTAACTCGCGTGTTGAAACGCGCGTGGACACACCGGCTGGCGAGCTGAGCTTCGAAGAATACTTCGTGCAGCGCTGGTATCAAGACCCGGTCAAATCGGTCAGGTTTGCCGGCGCATCTGACGCCGAGCCTGCTCCGGGCGTGATCGATGCGATTGTCGCAGCCGACGCGGTCATCGTCGCTCCCAGTAATCCGATCACCAGTATCGGTCCGATTTTGGCGGTGCCAGGTATTCGCGACGCTCTGCTGCGGGCGCGGGGGAAAATCGCGGCGATCAGTCCCATCGTGGGGAACGCGCCTGTGGCGGGGCCAGCAGGCATCCTAATGCAGGCGAGCGGCCTGCCCTGCTCGATCGCTGGAGTCGCTCAGGCTTATGAAGACTTCCTCGACATATTGATCTGCGATACGCGGGATGCACGAACCGCGGACGCTCTTCGCAAGAACGGACTGCGGGTGCAGTGCACTCAAACTATCATGCGCAGCGCGGAAGACAAGGCTGGGCTGGCCCGGGAAGTTTTGTCTTTTCTCTCGAGCGGATTGAGTGGCGCGGCCTCGGCGCCGGATACATCGTTTCGACGACTGGACCCGCAGCCGTGATCCTGGTTCCCATCAAGAACACCAGTTCGGCGAAGCAGCGTCTGGCCGGCATCCTCGACCAGCCGTCACGTACAAAGCTGGCGCAGGCGATGCTGACAGATGTGCTGACCACCTTACATCAGTGGACGAACCGGCCTTCAGTTGGGATTGTCACGAGCGATCTTTTCGCCACACAACTGGCCCAAGATTACGAATTCGAGGTGCTCCCGGACCCCAGCAATCCGGGCGAGACCGGTGCGATTGAGATGGCTACGCAAGTATGCGTGGCGCGCGGAGAAGAAAGCACACTTGTCATTCCGGCCGACATTCCCTTGATTGAAGTTTGGGAACTCGAGGAGATTTTCAAGCAGGCGCCATCTGAAGGGAGCGTACTCGTTCCTGCGGGAGATGGACGTGGAACGAATGCCGCTCTTCGCCGCCCAGCAAATCTGTTCCCGCTGCGCTTCGGCAACGACAGCTTCAAACCGCATCATGCCGCAGCCCAAGCGACCGGGAAACCTTGCGTCGTATTGAATCTGCCGGGAATTGCGGTGGATGTAGATAATCCTCCTGATCTGCGACAACTGCTCTCCCTTCCCGGAGAAACGCGAGCGCAGCGGCTGGCAAGAAGTTGGAATTTGCCGGAACACCTTCTCGCAGCGCAAGCGGACACGGTATGACCAGGAGCAGCCGCACGCCAGCCAGCACAAAAACGAAAAAGCTCACAGAGGTTCGGCTCATCCCAATTGGAGTGGCCGGTGAAATTGCAGCGGGAGCTTCGATCGCAAATGAGCTGCTCGAATCCTTGCGTAGAAACCGGCAGCGGCTTCAGCCAGGCGACATCCTGGTGGTGAAACACAAAATCGTTTCCAAGGCAGAAGGGCGTCTGGTCGATCTCGGTACGATCCAACCTTCGTCTGAATCAATTGCGTGGGCGCAACAGTACGATCTGGACGCGCGCGTAATTGAATTAGCTCTGCGCGAGAGCCGGTCAGTGATTCGTCGCAAGAACGGTGTCCTGATCACCGAGACGGCTCACGGGTTTTTATGCGCGAATAGCGGCATCGACGTATCTAACGTTGATGGAGGCAAGACGGCTCTGTTGTTACCTGAAGATCCAGACCGGTCAGCGGCGAATCTGCGGCGGACACTTAAGAAGAGAACAGGCATCTCAATCCCAGTGATCATCACGGATAGTTTTGGGCGCCCGTGGCGCGAAGGCCTCACCGAATTCGCTATCGGCATCGCGGGGATGAAGCCCCTTCGCGACGATCGCGGACGGAGTGATCCGCACGGGTACAAGCTGAAAGCCAGCGTTGAGGCCGTCGCTGACGAACTCGCATCTGCTGCGGGACTCGTTTGCGGCAAGCTGAATCGCGCGCCTGCCTGCATTGTCCGTGGATTCGCTTACGAAGCGGGATCGGGAGGCGTTGGCAGCCTCCTGCGACCGCCTGCGAATGATCTATTCCGCTGAGACTTCCGCTACACTGTAGGAGCGTTCGTGGCAACATCTGGCCATAGCTAGCAACCAATAGTCTGCAAGAGAGACGCAAGGTTTTACGGAGGAACGCATGCTCCGCGAATTAAGCCGGTCTGAACTCGAATCCTTCCGTTCGCTCGAATGGGAGGAGACTTCCCGCCGAATGACTCCCGCGCTTCGATCATCCCTTGACCGGGTCCTCGAAACTCAGAACGGCGGAAAGTTGTCGCTGGAAGAATCTTATGCATTGGCGAATGCGGAAGGCGATGACTTGCTCGGTCTCCTGGTAGCAGCGAATATTCTTCGCGCGGAACTCGCGGGCAACATCGTTACATACGTCGTCAACCGCAATATCAATTTCACAAACATCTGCTTTGTGGGATGCAAATTCTGTGCCTTCAGCAGAGGGCCACGGGAGGCGGACTCATACTTTCATTCTCTTGACGACATGGCGCGCAAGGCGGTCGAAGCTTGGCAACTCGGCGCCACCGAAGTCTGCGTACAAGGCGGACTTCCTCGCAATCTTCCCCAGTTCTATTATCGAGACATTCTGCGTGCCGTGAAGAAGGCCGTGCCCCAGATACACACGCACGCCTTCTCACCGATGGAAATCGTCTATGGCGTAGAACTCACAGGCATGCCACTCGCCGACTACTTATCGATGCTACGTGATAACGGGCTGGGAACAATGCCGGGAACAGCGGCCGAAATCCTCGACGACGAGATTCGACACATTCTCTCTGCGAACAAGCTGACGACGGCGCAATGGATCGATGTGATCCGCACGGCGCACCGCTGCGGTATCGGAACGACTTCAACCATGATGTACGGGCACGCCGAGACTTCCGGACATTGGGTTCGGCAGATGCGACTCCTGCGCGACATTCAGTCGGAAACCGGCGGCTTTACCGAATTCGTGCCCCTGGGGTTCGTGCACCAGAACACTCTGCTTTTCCAGCAAGGACTCTCCCGGACAGGTCCAACTCTGGCAGAACATCTCAAGGTTCATGCCTTGTCTCGCGTACTGTTAGCCGGCTCGATTAACAACATACAAGTCTCGTGGGTGAAGCTGAACCGTCAGCTATCGCAACTCTGCCTCCACGCCGGCGCAAACGACTATGGCGGCACTCTGATGGAAGAGAACATCTCTCGGGAGGCTGGGGCGACCGCTGGCCAGTACACTAGCCCGGAAGATTTCCAGAACCTGATCCTCGAAATGGGACGTATTCCGGCAGAACGCAATACCACCTACTCGCGCATCAACATAAAAGTGCCACTGGATGAATACACGGCCGAGCATGCACTCGAGGCCGAGTTCGCGTGAGTACGAACCCTGCAACTCCGGTGCGTCCGATTGCGATTATCGGCGGCACCGGCCCGGCGGGTACCGGGCTGGCGTTGCGCTGGGCGCGTGCGGGAGAAAACATCATCATTGGCTCTCGCAACGAAGAGCGAGCGCAGCAAACGGCGCAAGCGATTCAGAGGAAGGCGGGCGCTAACGCGAACGTGGCCGGGCTCGAGAACAGTTCTGCCTGTTCCGCAGCGGACATTCTGGTGTTGACCGTTCCATTCGAGGGCCAAGCGCCTCTCCTCAGGCAACTCAAACCTTCCATTACGGAAGGCAGTATCCTGATCGATGCGACGGTGCCTCTGGCCTCATCTGTAGGAGGACGCGCTTCCCGTCCGCTGGGAGTGTGGCAAGGTTCGGCTGCTCAGCAAGCTGCGGAACTTGTCCCCAAAGGAGTGAGCGTCGTCGCCGCGTTTCACAATCTGTCGGCTGATCTGCTTAACGGCGATGTACCCCTCGAGTGCGACGTAATTGTGTGCAGCGACGACCCCGATGCCGCTCAACTCACCCGTGAACTTGCAGCGAAAATCCCGGGAGTACGCGCGATCGATGGCGGCAAGCTCGAGAATGCGCGCATCGTGGAACAAATCACGGCTTTGCTGGTCGGCCTCAACATTCGCCACAAAGGTCACTCTGGCATCCGAATCAGCGGTCTGCCACCTTCTTCGTATCGCTAAGCGCCATTGCCCAGGAGCATCTGTTTGAGCGAAAACCAGAATGTGGATGCTGCGCGGCAATATCACAGCGGCACCAAGCATTCCTATCTCAGCATCCGCATGCATCCGCATGTTCTCGATTGGGAGAACAAACCGCTCCTGTTCAAGATCTATCCCACGCTCGAGGTCACGCGACTTCCGCGAGACTTTCACGACACAAGGAAACCGGCACTCGAGGCTATCGCGAATATCGCATCGCCCGAAGGCGATATCACTCCTGATTTCGAAACTCTGGCTCAGCTTTTGTTCTTCTCGGCCGGGGTCACACGCAGCAAAAAGATTCCACAAGGCGAGACGTTCTTCCGTGCGGCCGCTTGCACCGGCGCCCTATATGAAATCGAGCTTTATGTCGTATGTACCGATTTGCGCGGCAAGGACACGAAGGCCGATGCCCCTCCGGCACTCGCGGCCGGCGTGTACCACTTCGGAGCGGCAGAGTTCGGCCTGCGCCAGCTGCGAGCGGGAGATTTTCGTCAAGTTGTTGTAGATGCAACGGGCGCCGATCGGTCGGTGGCGCAAGCTCCCGTGATCGTTATTTGCACTGGGACTTATTGGCGCAATGCGTGGAAATATCACTCGCGCACGTATCGGCATTTTGGTTGGGACAACGGCACCATCCTCGCCAATCTTCTGGCCATGTGTGCCGCGACGAGTCTTCCTGCACGCATCGTCACCGGGTTTGTGGACGAGCAAGTCAACGCGCTCCTTGGACTGGATACAAAGCGCGAAGTGGCGTTCTCTATCGTAAGCGTTGGGCGTAAGCAGGCTGCAGTTCTGGCCGCGCCCTCGGTTTCTCCCCTTGAGCTTCCGATCGTGCCTTACTCCGCGCAAGAAGTGGACTATCCGGCGATGCGAAAGTTTCATGTCGCCTCTTCGCTCGATTCAGAGAAAGAAGTCACCGCATGGCACGGCAAGACTCCGGTTCACGAGTTGCCCCCGGCACAGAAGACTACTACGGCTTTACTCCCACTCGACGACTCGCGGATTCCGCCCGAAACGATTGAACAGGTGATCTCTCGGCGCGGATCCACTCGGCAATTTGCGCGCGATCCCATGACCCTGCCGCAGCTTTCCACGATGCTGGATCGGGCGACACGCGGCATTCCAGCGGACTTCCTCGACCCGTTTGGAAGTCACCTCAATGATCTGTATCTGATCGTAAACAATGTGGTCGGGTTGGAATCAGGGGCATACGTCTACCACTGGGAACAGAAGATTCTCGAACTCCTGAAACGCGGCGAATTCCGTGAAAAGGCCGGCTACCTTGGATTGGAGCAGCAGATACCAGCCGACGCGGCAGTGGATGTTTTCTTTCTGGCCGATCTGAAGAAGATTCTGGAGCGATACGGGAATAGGGGTTACCGCGCCGTGCAATTAGAGGCTGGAATACTGGGCGGAAAACTCTATCTTGCGGCTTACGCTCAGAAACTGGGATGCAGTGGATTGACTTTCTACGATGACGATGTCGTCAGCTTCTTTTCGCCGCACGCCCGGGGCAAGAGCGCGATCTTCCTGGTTGCTCTTGGCCGCAGCGCAATCCGCAAGTAGCTTCCCAAGAAATTAATCTTCGGCCACAGGGTGGGTCATCTCTTCGGCCGGCTCCCCACCGGCCATCGCCTGCGCGATGATCAGCTTCCGAGCTTCGGCGCGCACTTTGGGCAATTGGATGCTGAACCACCACGCGCCCAGGACTGAAGCAAAACCGCCGATGGCTACAGTCCAAGGGGCGCCCAGCCTGTCTGACAATGCGCCGCCCAGTAAAGCTCCAATCGGCGCCATGCCCATAAACATCATGGAATAGACAGCCATCGTTCTTCCACGCAAGGCGTCGGGCACCATGACCTGAATGAGCGTATTCGACGACGCCATCTGCAGCATGATGAAGTATCCCACTGGTAGGAGCAGCAGCACCGAGAGCCAGAAAGACTTCGAAAACGCAAAAAGAATCAGGCTGATTCCGAAGCCGGCGCAGCACACTGAGACCCATGTGCCTAAACCCTTCACGCCGGTGCGGACAGCTAAGGTCAGTGCTCCAAGCAAAGCCCCGACGCCCGCTGCGCCCATCAAGATGCCAAGCCGGACCGCCCCAAGATCATGCGATCCGATCAAAGATGCAAGTTCTTGTCCGCCTTGATGCAAGATTCTGTCGGCAAAGATTGGCATCAGCACCACGTAGGGCATGCCAGTCACGCTAACCAAGCCTAACAAGATCATTAAGGCTCGAATCGGCGCAGTACGATTTACGAATTGAAATCCTTCGATGATATGTTCCAGCGGCGAGGTATGCGCCGATGCCCGGGCCGGAGCATGTACATTCATCATCAATAATCCGGCGATGACGGCAACGTAGCTCACGCCGTTGACAAAGAAACACCAGCCCTCGCCTAGTCGCGCCACCAAAACTCCCGCAACCGCCGGCCCGATGACGCGCGCGCCATTGAACATCGACGAGTTCAGGGCGATGGCATTCATCAGGTCTTCTTTCCCGACCATATCCACGAGAAAGGCCTGCCTCCCGGGGATGTCGAAGGCGTTCACGACGCCCAGCAGTGCCGCGAGAATGAAGATGTGCCAAACCTGCACCTTGTGGGTCAGGGTAAGTGCCGCGAGGATAAATGCCAGTACCATCGAGGCCACCTGGGTCGCGATCACCACTCGTTGCCGGTTGGAACGGTCGGCTGTGATCCCGCCTAACGGCGCTATCGGGAACACCGGTATCTGGCTCGCGAAGCCAACCGATCCCAGCAAAAGACCTGATCCGGTCAGGCGATAGACGAGCCAGGATTGCGCCACGGTCTGCATCCAGGTGCCGATCAGAGAAATGAGTTGGCCGCCGAAAAAGAGCTGGAAGTTGCGATGGCGGAGCGCCCTCCCGGCTGCTTGCCAGTTCAATTTGCGACTCGGCGCCGCATTGGGGCTTGCCGGGGAGCTCTCTTGGATGGAGGTCTTCGATTCGGGCACAGTACGTTTTCTTAGATGAGGCAGAGCCCTCCGAAAGACCACTATATCGTGAGCGCCAAGGCCGTGCCTCGCGCACGGTACTGAGCGACTTTTCCACAGCTCACCGCATTTTGCAGCCGGCAAAAAGGCGGCTTTTCTCCTCCAACTGCAGGCACGGCAGCGGGTTGGAAGTTTTCCGAGCCTGTAACTAACTTGCAACTTCTTTTCCTACCCATGCTGCGCTAGATTAATCGATGCGCTTTTGGTCCCGTGGTATGCGCACCGCTAGCGATACCTATGACCAGTTCTCCAGTTCGAGTGGAACGCCGTGTCGGACAGCGGTTCTCCTATCTTCTCCCGGTTTCCTTGCGCGAGCCCGTCAGCGGAATTGAGAGCGTCGGTTTCACGCAGGACCTGAGCTCCAAGGGTGTATTTTTCTTCACTGATGCCGCGCTCGTCGAAGGAGCGCAGATTGAGCTGACTCTGAGAATGCCCTCGGAGATCACCTTGGGAGAAAGCATGCCGGTTCGCTGCCGCGGCCGTATTTTGCGAATAGTCCGGCCAGTCGTGGGTTCGGCGTGCGAGTCGTCCTTAACCCGTGCAGAGACCAAAATCGGAGTCGCAGTGCGGCTGGAGGGTTATGAATACCTCGCTTCCGACCCTTTAGCGGGCGCTCGAGTTTCCCCTCTTCACGCTCATCGCGAAGAGGACCGCCCGACGGCTCGTTCCTCCGCGCGACCATGATCCCCTTCTAGACCGCTGCGAGCAAGCTTCCCCGCCGGCGTGGTAACCTTACCAGGCGATTTGTTCTCGCATGATTCCGTGACTTTTCAACAGTGCGTTTCTGGCTTACAATTGGGTCCAATTTGATTCAGTAGTCCAAGGCCCCGGTGTCGTCGACTTCCCCCATACGCAACAACGAGTTTTCGAACACCTTGTCCGTTTGTGGACATGGCTGTGTGGTAAGTCTTTCAAAGATTACCTAGGTCACTTGGCGAAGAGTACATTCTCTTTCTAACATGCAGACACCGAGAGAAATCAGCGAGCACCGCGCTATGCATGGGATTGCAGTTGCCCTCCTGACCGAAGACCGGGAACAATTATCCGTACTGCAAAGCCGTTTGGAAGGAACCCAGCTTGGACGGGTAGTTTTCAGCAACCTGGGATTTCCCCCTAGCCCTACAGACGCGATCTTGCGCCAGTTGCAGGATGCCCATCCCGAAGTTGCTATCGTCGATATTTCCAGTCGGGACCCGCAGCGTGCCATCCGCACCATCGAATTGATCCGGGCTACGACACAACAGATTGCGATCTTCGCCAATGGCGACATGACTCAGCCGGCCAATATCGTCGCCGGAATGCGCGCGGGAGCGTGCGAATATCTTGACAATGCGGCCGGCCCGGACTCTTTGCTGGATGCATTGACGCGGTTCAGTTCTTCGCGGACACGGAATTCAAGCGGTGTTGGGCGAGCCAAGGTTTTCACATTCCTGGGCGCCAAAGGCGGAGCCGGGTGTACTACTGCGGCCGTCAATACGGCCCTGGCACTCCAGCAATCGCACGGGGACGTTGCCCTGCTGGATTTCGCTCCCATCGGGCACGCATCGCTTCATCTCAATCTGCGTCCGCAGTTTGGAGTTCTGGACGCGCTGCAAAATCTGCATCGCATGGATGTGTCGCTGCTCGATGGCCTCATGACCGAGACCGAAGAAGGCATGCACCTTCTCGCCGGACCGTTGCAGCCTTATCCGACCGAGCCGACTCCGGGAGAGTTGGCGCGACTTTTCGATCTGGTCGTCAGTCATTACCGATTTGTTGTCGTAGACGCCTCAAGCCGCCTCGACCCAACAACGCGCCTGCTCTCAGACCTATCGAACGCCGTACTAGTAGTCGCACAGACTGACGTAGTGTCTCTCTGGAGCAGCAGCCGGATTCATACCTTCCTGGAAGAAGGTACGGGACGTGATCGGCTCCGGATCGTTCTGAATCGCTACAAGAAGATTCCAGGGTTCACGGACGAGGATGTTCAGCAGGCTACAAACTGCAAGGTCTTGTGGAAGATTCCGAACGCGTTCCAACTGATTTCTCCATCGATTGACCATGGCACTCCCGTCGTGTTGCAAGAGGGTTCTGAAATCAGCCGCTCGTACCGGGCTTTGGCGAAGACCCTGGCGGATGCGTCCTCGAATTCGGACGGTAGTTCTGATCTGATTTATGCAGAGGAAGGTCTGCGCAAGAAGGCGCCGAGCCGTCTGAATCTCTCTACGGCGCGTGCTGGGCAGTAACAATTCTGCAATCACTTCCTCACAGCAGTGGGCGCCGGTCCGGATTCCTGCGGAAATAGCTTAAACGCGACTTCGCGGGATTGCGAGGTCACTTTCTTGTTGGCATCGCTTACGTTCTCGGTCAGCGTTCCCTTCAGAAGGAAATAGGCTTCCTCGCCCGGATTCTTACCTTCCCCGCGCTCGAATGAACCGCGAAAATCAAATGCAACGCCGTGCACGATCTCGGTTGTGAAAGTTAACTTGTTGCCATCGAGCTTTCCATTCTTGAAGAACTGATCGAGGAACGCGCCTTTGTCGCTCTCGCCGTCTCCGTAGCGCGAGACATACCCGGTGACGATCCCTCCGTCTTCGACCGTAATCTGGAGGAATTCGCCATCCTTCAGAAACGTGTACATCCCGGAATAGGCTCGGCCGTCGGGCGAAGCAGCGGATCCGCCGGGCTTGTGCGCATCCTGCGCGTGAATCTGCGGGGCAGGAAAAGCCGTGACGACGATCGCGCAGAATAAGACAACAGAAATGATCTTCATAATAAATACCTATTTCCTGGTTGCCGATGGCGGCTGTAGACCTACCAATCACCCCAGTGCGCCGTGGTCATCTGCTGAAACTTCATCTTCCAGACATTACCTTGCTTCACCCAAACCGTGCTGAAGTGCTGATAACGCGGCGGCGGGCCCTGATCCTCGCTGGCCGGAACGCGGAGCACGACATTGTAGGTGACAATCGCCGCATCCTCTCCTACGGGCACGACCTTCATCTCATAGGGCAACAGGTCCACTCCGCCTTGAGCGAACTGGTCGATCATGTCCTGCCGCCCATATAGTTGCCCGTCGAATTCGACGAATGAAAAGTCACTCGTAAGCGTGTCTTTGAAGAAGGATACATCGCCCTTTTTCGCGGCTGCGATGAAACCTTTTTCATCGTTCATCAGCATCTGGTCGAACGGAGTTGCCGGTTTGTCGTCGGTTGCACGCCTGACTCTGGCGAACGCGATGCTGCTGCATAAGACAAGAACGAATACTACGAAGCCGTGTTTCATTTGTGCCCCCGTAATCCATCAGTCTACTCAGCCAAACCGGGCAAGCCATCAATGCTGCGCCGGTTCTTTTCCTGCTTGTACAGCTTTAATCCCTCGGGGCCTTTCTTTTCCGCCCAGGCCCAAAGCTGGGTACGATCCGCTTCATATTTCATGAGCGGAACGCCGAAGCCGCAAGAATCGGAGATGCGGGTGACGTCGACCACAATAATCGCTCGCTTGTTCTCGTAGGCTGGGAACTTCTGTGCCAAAACCGCGAATTCCGGCGCGGGCGGCTCGACCGCTCGCCCCATTCCGTGCAGACGCACGACGTTTGGAGACCCCTGGAACTCGCAGAACATCAGGACGATCCGCCCGTTCTCTTTTAAATGCGCGACCGTCTCCACGCTACTGCCGATGAAATCGAGGTAGGCGACAGTCCGCGGATCAAGAATGCGGAACGAGTCGAGCCCCTTTGGCGAGAGATTCAAATTCCCGCGCGGATCCAGCGGCGCAGTCGCGACGAAAAAGACGTGCTGCTCCCGGATGACCTTTGCCAGATTTTCATCGATTTGTGAGCGCAATTTACCCAAGAATGTCTCCGCGGCTGTGTTTCAATTCGCTCGAATGTTTTCAGCCAGCAGCGCTCGCGCGACCGAAACCTGGTCACCGGTCGCAAGATTCTTCAGCGCAAAGGAATCGGACTTCACTTCATTCTCGCCGACTATGAGGATGTACCTCGCGCCCGCTTTAGCCGCGGCTTCAAATGATTTCTTCAGCCGGAAGCTGTCATCGCCCAGTTCGACCACCAGATCGTTCCGGCGCAGTTCGCGCGCGAGCCGAGCCGCATCTCCATTCATTCCGGCCATCGGCGCCACGTACACGTCAGGCTTGCGCAGCACGCTCTCCGCCGGAGTTTTTTCCTGCAGAGACATCACCAGGCGGTCTTCTCCGATTGCGAACCCGATGCCCGGAGCAGGAGGCCCGCCCAAGGCTTCCGACAACCCATCGTAGCGACCGCCGCCGAGAATTGCGTTCTGCGATCCCAATGCTCCGTGAGTGAACTCGAACGCTGTTCGTGTGTAATAGTCAAGGCCGCGCACCAGGCGATCGTTTAAGGTGAAAGGAACACCAACTTTCGTCAGGATTTCTTGCACCGCATCAAAATGCTTGCGGGAATCTTCGCCGAGAAACTGGGAAATACGTGGCAGAGTCTCGATGATCGGCTGATCCTGGGGCACCTTGCAGTCGAACACACGCAGCGGATTGGTCACGGCACGCCGCTGACAGTCGGCACACATCTGCCCAACTACAGGCTCCAACGCCTTGCGCAACGCCTCATTGAACTGGACGCGGTCGGCGGGCGTGCCGACGGAGTTCAACTGCAAATTCCAGTCGGTGATGCCGAGACGATCCAGGAGAGTCGCGAGCATCTCCAGCACTTCCGCATCGCGCGCGGGAGACTCGCTGCCCGAGGCAGAAGGGCCAATCACCTCCGCATCGATCTGGTAGAACTGGCGGTACCGTCCCTTCTGCGGCCGTTCCCGCCGAAACATCGGCCCCATGCAGTAAAGCTTGTTCAGCCCACGATCCCCAAGCTTGTGCTCAATGTAAGCCCGGACGACGCCAGCAGTCGCTTCGGGGCGTAGCGTCAGCGATTGTCCCTTTTCGCTCGCTGCCCGCGAACGATCCTCCCACGTATACATCTCTTTTGAGACGATATCGGTCTCCTCGCCGACGCCACGCGCAAAGAGCGCCGTCTCTTCGAAAATCGGCGTGCGAATTTCGTGGAAGTTGTAGGCGCGGAAGACATCCCGCACCACGGCTTCCACAAAATTCCATAGCACCGTGTCCGGCGGCAAAAGATCTCGCGTTCCTCGGACAGCCCTGATCATAGTGGTCGTTTAGCTTGTCGTCCTGAGCGTAGCGAACTCGAATGAGCTCGCGGAGTCGAAGGATCCGTTTACTCTACGCAGTTTGCCCGGCCACGACGCGTTTCTCATGAATCCATAGTGCGAACACCCTTCAACAGCAACGCGGTGCAGGCCTATAGGGGTCCTTCGACTACGCTGCGCTTCTCGCGTTCGCGCGAAGCGCACACTCCGCTCAGGATGACAACTCTCGGTACTCGATACCAGCTTTTACCCTTCTTTCAGGTACTCGTCTTTATATCCAAGATAATTACGCGCGTAGCGCATGATCGTTTCTTCTTCGGCCGGGCTGAGCTTACGCCGGAACTTGCCCGGCGATCCCATCCATAGCGATCCCGGCTCGACGATCGTCTTCTCAGGAATCAGCGTTCCCGCCGCAATGATCGATCCCGCCCCGATGCGCGCACCGTTGAGAATGATCGATCCCATGCCGATCAGACAGCGGTCCTCGATGACGCAGCCGTGCAGGGTTACGGAGTGTCCAACGGTGACGTATTCACCGAGATAGACACCCCACTGCTGCTTCATGCCGTGCAACACGCTATTGTCCTGCACGTTGGAGTGAGCACCGATGCGAATCTCGTGCACATCTCCCCGTAAGACCGCATTCATCCAGATGGAGGCATGTTCACCGAGCACCACATCGCCGATGATCTGCGCCGACTCGTCCGCATAGCAGGTGGACGGAATCGTGGGCTTTACGCCTTTGTAGCTTCGAATCACTCTTATTAAGTTCTCACGAATAGAGAGGGACACTCAACATACCAGATTTGACTGGCCTCGTGCTCCGCCCCACACAGGGCGAGTATGGATTCTATTCGCACCGTGGTCAGCGTTCGCGACGGCAAATTTCCGCTGCGATCAAGCGCTTCCCACCATGCTGGACGAATTTGTTACAAGCGCTAGACCAGCTTCTGACAATCCCCCACGCTTTTTACAGGGTCAGGACGAGGGCGTGACACCCATGCGATGGCGTCTGCGTACGCTCAACGATGTAAAGCGGATTGCAACGCGGACGCGCGGCTCATTCAGCAGAAAACAGCCGATGAACCTACGGTTCTGAAGTCGATCCGAGTAATTCGCGAAGGGAGGAAATACAGTGAAGTTCAGCACGCTAATTTTCAAAACTGTGATACTCGGGTCGCTGGTAACGTTGGGCGCTTCGGCTTCTTTTGCCCAGCAGACTGGCTACTCGCAAACCAATCTGGTCGCCAATACCGCGGGTGTGGCCAATCATACCGACGCGCAGCTGTCGAACCCATGGGGCATCTCGTTCATCCCGGGACAGCCCTTCTGGATCGCAAACAACAATGGTGGCACGTCCACACTGTATGACGCACAAGGCAACAAGCAGTCGCTGGTGGTGGGGATTCCGAGCGCATCGGTCAATCCTTGCAACCCGGGATGCCCGACTGGAACGGTCGCCAATTCACTCACCGGCTATTTCGGAAATGGAGCATTCCTGTTCGATACCGAAGACGGAATCATCGCTAATTGGACGGGACAAGGGAACGCAGTCACAGTAGTCGACAATTCTGCGGCGGGTGCGGTCTACAAAGGACTTGCACTGCTGACGAATACGGAGGGCACATTTCTTCTGGCAGCTAATTTCAACAGCGGGAAAATCGATGTATTCGATCGCAACTTCAATCCAACCCACCTTGCCGGCACGCTGACTGATCCGAACCTGCCCGCGGGGTACGCGCCGCATGGAGTGCACATCGTCGGCAACCTGATCATGGTGACATATGCGCAGCCGGATTCGGCCAAGCACGATCCGGTCGTAGGAGCTGGATTGGGGATCGTCGATAGCTTCGATATGGAGGGCAACTTCATTAAGACGTTCGCAACCGGAGGCACTCTGAACGCTCCCTGGGGAGTCGCCATGGCTCCCGCAACGTTTGGAACATTCGCGAATGATGTCCTGATCGGCAACTTTGGCGACGGGACGATCAATGCGTTCGATGCAACAGGACATTTCATGGGTCAGGCCTCGGACACAGCCGGTCATGTGATCAGCAATGCGGGTCTGTGGGATATAGTCTTTGGCGCGGGTGGCACCGGAGATCCAGGCACTCTCTATTTCACGGCCGGAGGATCGAATCAGACCAGCGGTCTGTTCGCCACACTTGTTCCTGCAAGTGCTGCAGGGACAAACTTCTCGCTGAATCTCTCGGCGCAGAGTGTTACTGTGACTGCCGGCGGGACGGCCAAACTATCGATCGCATCTGCCGCAGTGGGAGGTTTCAATGGACAGATTGCGCTCTCTTGTGCGCCAGCCACCGGCCTGACCTGCACCTTCTCGCCGAGTTCGATCTCACCCGGATCAAGCACTGCCTCGTCAACCCTAACGATCGCGGCGGCAGCTACAGCTCCGGGTGGCGGATACGGACATACCGGAATGCTGCTGATTTCCGGCTTGGGCCTCTTCGGAACCTTCTTTACCCTTGGTCGCAGCAAGCGGGGTTCGACGAAAGGAAAGGGGCTGGCGTTGATTGCCATACTGGCACTACTCGTTGTCGGGATGAGCTTCACCGTTGCATGCGGCAGCAGCAACTCCAGCAAGCAGGCAGCAAATAACCCCACAAACGCAACCGCAACCGTAACTGTAACGGGCACATCCGGGGCGATCAGCCACTCTGTCCCGGTAACGGTCAGCATTCACTAGCCTAAACCG
>Ga0070735_10000805_pt1 | contig 31920 bp, 36 predicted proteins | sample Coa_R1_FD_66443 | JGI IMG/M metagenome (GOLD analysis project Ga0070735, IMG submission 66443) | Surface soil microbial communities from Centralia Pennsylvania, which are recovering from an underground coalmine fire - Coalmine... | ecosystem: Environmental > Terrestrial > Soil > Unclassified ...
CAGCGTCGCTTTCTCGCTCGTCATTGACGGTTGCCCTGGTGGCCTGAAATCCGCCTCCTTTCTATCGGGGCGATGCGGGGGATGCAAGGAGTATCATGCGTTCCGCCAGCTACCAACACCGCGCAGGAAAACTCTTCCGCCAGCCCATGAGCGAGCACATCGAGCTCCTCCCCGACCCGCTCCCCGCCGAGCCTCTCGAGGTGGTCGCGCGCTGGCTCGCGGATGCCTGGGCAGCGCGGCGCCAGCCGAACGCCAACGCCATGGTGCTCGCCACGGCCAGCCGCGACGGGCGCCCCGACGCCCGGGTCGTGTTGTGCAAGGAGATCGTGCCGCAGCCGGGGTTCGTGGTCTTCTACACGAACTATCGCTCGAGCAAGGGCCGCCAGCTCAGCGACAACCCGCGGGCCGCCGTGGTGATGCACTGGGACGCGCTCGAACGCCAGGTGCGCATCGAGGGACCGGTCACGCCGGGCCCGGAAAAGGACAGCGACAGATATTTCGCCTCCCGAGCCTGGCAGAGCCGCATCGGTGCCTGGGCCAGTGCCCAGAGCGAGCCACTCGCCTCGCGCGCCCGGCTGCTCGATGCGGTGAAGCAGGCGGCGAGTCGCTTCGGCACGCCCGTGCCTGGGACGCCTGCGGCGCAAGCGGCGGGCGACTACGAGATTCCGCGTCCGCCGCACTGGGGCGGGTTGCGGTTGTGGGCGGAAAGCGTCGAGCTGTGGGTGGCGGGGAATGCGCGCATTCACGATCGCGCCCGCTGGACCCGGGCGCTCAAAGCCACCGGCGGCGGCGCCTTCGAAGGCGGCCCCTGGCAAGCGACGCGCCTGCAGCCGTGATGCCCCGCCCTCGATGGCCCGCGGCGCGCGCGCGCTGAGCTGCCGCCATGTGGCGCAACATCCGCATTCTGCTGCTGCTGCTGGTGCTCGGCGCCGTGGCGCTGCAGCAGTGGCTCGATCGCGTGCACACTCAGAGCTGGCAGCAACCGCTGTGGGTCGGAATCTATCCGCTCAACGCCGACGGCACGGCCTCTGCGCAGCAGTACATCGAAGGGCTCACCCCGAAGGACTTCGCTCCCATCGAGAGCTTCTTTGTCCGCGAGGCGCATCGGTACGAGGTGGCACTGGACGAGCCGGTGCACATCGAGCTCTATCCACAGCGCTCCGAGCCACCGCCTGAGCTGCCCGCCGATGCCGGCCCCTTCGCGACTGCATGGTGGAGTCTCAAGATGCGGTGGTACGCCGCACATGCGAGCTCGATACCGGGGCGGGTGCCATCGCGCATTCGTATCTTCGTGCTCTACCACGACCCCACAACGCTCGATCACGTCCCCGATTCGCACGGCCTGCAAAAAGGCCTGGTCGGGGTCGTGCATGCCTTCGCGGCGCGCGCGATGAGCGGCGGCAACGATATCGTGATCGCCCACGAGCTGCTGCACACGCTCGGTGCGACCGACAAGTACGACCTGCGGAGCGATGAGCCGCTCTACCCCATCGGTTACGCGGATCCCGATCGCAAGCCGCTCTACCCGCAGGAGCAGGCCGAGATCATGGCCGGCCGCCGGCCGCTCAGCGCGCACGAATCGGAGATGCCCCCGAGCCTGCGTGCCGTGGTGGTAGGTCCCGCGACTGCGCTGGAGATCCGGTGGACGCGCCCCTGAGCCATGGCGCGGGCGCACCGCCAGGGCTCGCCGCGCGCGCGCTCTGCGTGCACGCCGGTATCCGGGAGCTGGTGCGCGAGCTGGCGGTCGAGTTCCAGCCCGGCGAAGTGCTGGCGATCCTGGGTCGCAACGGCTCGGGCAAAACGCTCACGCTGCACACGCTCGCGGGGCTGCGCGACGGCGCCGGCGGCGAGGTGACTCTCGATGGTGTGGCGCTCGGTGCGCTCAAGCGGCGCGCCATCGCGCTGCGCCTCGGGCTCCTGCCCCAGGACCTCGAGGAAGGCTTCGTCACCACGGCGATGGAGACGGTCCTGATCGGACGCCATCCGCATCTGGCGCTGTGGCAGTGGGAGACGGCCGAGGACGAGCGGCTGGCGCGCGCCGCGCTGCGCGCGGTCGACCTCGACGATTTCGCCAGCCGCCGCACCGACACCCTCTCGGGCGGCGAGCGGCGGCGTGTCGCGGTGGCGGCGCTGCTCGCGCAGCAGCCGGGGATCTTCCTGCTCGATGAGCCCACCAATCACCTCGATCCACATCATCAGCTGGTGGTGCTCGGGCTCTTCCGCGAGCTCGCGCGCGCCGGCCGCACCGTAATCACGACGCTGCACGATCCGACGCTTGCAGCGCGCTTTGCCGACCGCGTGCTGCTGCTGCATGGCGACGGGCGCTGGACGCTCGGGCCGGTCGGCGAGGCGCTCACCGCCGCCGCCCTGAGCGAGCTCTACCTGGCGCCGATGATGGAGCTCAATAAGGACGGCCGGCGGGTGTTCGTAAGCGCCTAGTTCAATCGGGCAAGAGTCGCCTGCGGCGCGCCCGCCGAGGCAAGCTGCGGGCCCGCCTCTTCAACCTAAGGCCTGGAGCACGGTCGCGTGCAGTGCCCCATTGGTGGCGAGCACGCTGGTCGTGTCGAGCCCGACTTCGCGGCCTTCGAGATCGGTGAAAGTGCCGCCGGCCTCGCGCACGATCACGCTGAGCGCGGCTATGTCGAGGATATTCACGTTCGATTCGATCACGACCTCGAGCGCGCCGCGCGCGAGCAGGTGATAGTGAACGAAATCGCCGTAGCCGCGGCTGTAGCCGGCCTTTGCAATGAGCTGCCCGAGCCGTTGCCAGCGCGGCGTGCCCACTGCCCCCTTGAGGTTGCCGGTCGAGATGGCTGCCTCCGCAAGGCCAGCGACTTTGCTCACGCGGATCGGACGCTCGTTGAGAAACGCGCCGCCGCCGGCCTCGGCCCACGCCAGCTCTCCGTAGACCGGAGCGCTCGAGACACCGAGCACGAGCTTGCCTGCGCGCATCAGCGCAATCTGGGTGGAGAAGAACGGGATCTCGCGCACGAACGCCTTGGTGCCGTCGATGGGATCGACCAGCCAGAGGTTCGCCGCGCCCATCGCGCGCGTCCCGGTTTCCTCGCCGCAGAAGCCGTAGTCCGGGAAGCGCTCACTGAGCGTGGCGCGGATCGCCTCCTCCGACAACACGTCCGCCTCGGTCACCGGTGAGGCGTCGGCTTTGAGGCGTACGCCGGGGTTCTTGCGGTAGTAATTGCGGATGACCTCGCTCGCGGCGCGCGCGGCGGCCAGTGCCGCCTTGAGTTCTTCGGATGCCATATGGCTTAGGATACGACCATGGGAAACCGCCTGAGCAAGATCTACACGCGTACCGGCGATGACGGCACCACGGGCCTCGGCGACGGCAAGCGCGTGCCCAAGGACAGCCCGCGGGTCGAGGCGTACGGTACCGTGGACGAGCTCAACAGCGCCATCGGGATGCTGCTGGCGGTGCCGCGACTCCCGCGCAAGGTCAGCGACTGCCTCACCGAGGCGCAGCACGAGCTCTTCGATCTGGGGGGCGAGCTGTGTATCCCGGGGCACCGCGCGATCAACGCCGCGCACGTGACGCGCCTCGAGCGGGCGCTCGACGGCAGGGTGCGGCGCTCGAGCAGGCCCGACGGCGCGCGCCCCACATGCCCTTCGCCGATCTCACCGTGCGTGCGGCGCGCGCCGATCGCATCATCAAGGGGCGCGGAATCGGCAATGCCTGGGACGAGCTGACGCTCCTCACCGCAGCGTTGTGCGGCTGAGGCGGACGGGAAAGCCATGCAGCCCATCGGTCTCTTCGGCGGCACCTTCGACCCGATCCACTGCGGGCATCTGCGCACCGCGTTCGAGCTGTGCCAGGAGCTCAAGCTCGCGGAGGTGCGCTTCCTCCCGACCGGCAACCCTCCGCACCGCGATCAGCTGTATGCGAGCGCCGAGCTGCGCCTCGAGATGGTGCGCGCGGCAATCGCCGACCAGCCGGGCTTCGTGGTCGATGATCGTGAAGTGCGCCGCTCAGGCTTTTCCTACTCCGTCGACACGCTCACGGAGCTGCGCCGCGAATATCCACAGCGTGCGCTGTGCCTCCTGCTCGGCATGGACGCTTTCCTCGGCCTGCCGACCTGGCACCGCTGGCGCGAGCTCCTCGGTCTCGCTCACATCGTGGTTGCGCATCGTCCGGGATGGAAAGCTCCGAGCAAGGGTCCGCTCGGGGAGGTGCTGGTCGATCACGGCACGGGCTCGATCCGCGAGTTGCACGAGCGGCCGGCGGGGTGCCTGCACGTGCGCGCCGTCACCCAGCTCGAGATCTCATCGACCGAGCTGCGCGCGCTCATCGTCTCGGGCCGCGATCCGCGTTATCTCGTACCGGATGCAGTCCGGCAGATCATCCTGGACACGAAGTGCTATGCTGCAAGGCAAGGTACCTGACGACCCGACGCCAGCTCAGGAGAACCCACACAAGCACATGACCACCCGTATACGCCCGCGCCAGGCTGCGGCGCGCGTCTCGTCCCTGCAGCAAGCGGTGACGACTGCGCTCGATGACATGAAAGCCGTGAATGTGAAGGTGCTGGATGTACGGGGAGTGACGGATATCGCCGACACGATGGTCATCGCGTCCGGCAACTCCGACCGTCACGTGCGCTCCATCGCCGAGCGGGTGGTCGAGAAGGCCAAGGCTCTGGGACTGCGGCCGCTCGGAACCGAGGGTGCCCGCGACGGGGAGTGGGTGCTGGTCGATCTGCAGGATCTCATCGTTCACGTCATGCTGCCGCGGGTCCGTGAGTTCTACGGCCTGGAGCGGCTCTGGGAAGGCGCCGAGGCCTCTCCCGTCGCAACCCCCACCCTGGCTCGCGCCGCCGCCCGCCGCCGTCACGCCGCCTCCTGACGGCCCGACCCACCCATGCAGGTGCGCCTGATCGCCGTGGGCTCGCGCGCTCCCGGCTGGGTGCGCACGGCGTGCGAAGATTACATAACACGTTTAGGCTCGCGGCTTAAGGTAGCGGTGACCGAGGTCGGCCTGAGCCCGCGCAGCGGCGGCGGCACCGCCGCGCGTGCCGTGGCGCGCGAGGGCGAGCGCGTGCTCGCAGCGCTGCGCCGCGAGGACTACCTGGTCGCGCTCGATGAGCGTGGCACTGAGTTCACGACGCGTGAGCTCGCCGCCTGGCTCAAGACGCGCATGGAGGAGGGTACGGATCTGGCATTCGTGATCGGCGGCCCGGACGGGCTTGCTCAAGAGGTGCTGGCACGCAGCCGCCTGCGCTGGTCGCTGTCGCGACTGACGCTGCCGCACGCGCTGGTGCGGGTCGTGCTCGCCGAGCAGTTGTATCGCGCCATGAGTCTGCTCGCCGGGCATCCCTACCACCGGGACTGAGCCGATGGCCGGCGCCGCACCTCTCGTGTGCCTCGCTTCCACCTCGCCGCGCCGCCGCGAGCTGCTCGCGCAGATCGGGGTCCCTCACCTCGTGAGGGCTGCGGATATCGACGAGGCCGTGCATGCGGGCGAGCGTCCCGAGGACTATGTGGTGCGCATGGCATGCGCCAAGGCACGGACGGTTCAAGCGCGCGGCACGCCGCTCCCGGTGCTGGCCGCGGACACGACCGTCGTCGTGGCCGGACTCATCTGCGGCAAGCCGCTCGACCGGGCCGACGCCGTCAGCATGCTCGGCCGGCTCGCGGGTCGCACCCATCAGGTGCTCACCGCGGTCGCGCTCGCATCCGCAGCCGGCATCGACTTTCGACTGAGCGCGAGCGATGTGCGCCTGCGCTCGATGAGCGCGCAGGAATGCGCCGCCTACTGGGAGACCGGCGAGCCGCACGACAAGGCCGGTGGCTATGCCATCCAGGGGCGCGGAGCGCTCTTCGTCGAGCACCTGAGCGGCAGCTACTCCGGGGTGATGGGGCTGCCGCTCTTTGAGACAGGGGAGCTGCTGGCCGCGGCCGGTGTGCCGGTTCTCCCGGTGGGAATGCCGGCGTGAGCACCGAGATCTGGGTGAACGTCGCTCCGCGCGAGACCCGCGCCGCGGTTCTCGAGAGCGGCATGCTGCAGGAGATCCACATCGAGCGTACCAGCCGCCGCGGGCTGGTGAGCAATCTGTACAAGGGGCGCGTTTCGCGTGTGCTGCCGGGGATGCAGGCCGCCTTCGTGGAGATCGGGCTCGAGCGCACCGCATTCCTCCATGCCGCGGACATCGCGCGCGCCGGGGGTGAGGAGACGCTCGCGGGCGCGATGCCGGCGGGACTGCCGCTCGAGGACATCCGCCATCTCCTCAACCCCGGCGATGACATCCTCGTGCAGGTCATCAAGGATCCGATCGGCACCAAGGGCGCGCGCCTCACGACCTTCGTCGCGCTCCCCTCGCGCTATCTGGTCTATCTGCCGCGCGGCCTCGGGGTCGGTGTCTCGGCGCGCATCGAGGATGAGGCCGAGCGCGCGCGCCTGAAGACGACGCTCACGACGCTGGTGGGCGACGACGGCGGCGGAGGCTATATCGTGCGCACCGCCGCCCAGGGCGTGAGCGCCGAACACCTGAGTGAGGACATGGCCTATCTGGCGCGTCTGTGGGATCACGTGCGCGCACGGGCGGCCGAGGTCGATGCCGGCTCGGTGGTGCACGAGGACCTCCCCCTCACCCTGCGGGTGCTGCGGGATGAGCTCTCGCGCGAGGTGAGTCGCGTGCTGGTCGACTCCGCGCGCGAGCACGCGGCGATGCAGGAGTTCGCCGCCGCCTTCGTGCCGGCGGCCGCGCCGCTCATCGAGCTGTACGCAGGCCCGCGCCCGATCTTCGATCTGAACGGCATCGAGGAGGAGATCGCGCGGGCGCTCGATCGCAAGGTGCCGCTGAAGTCGGGTGGCCATCTGGTGATCGACCAGACCGAGTCGATGACCACCATCGACGTCAACACGGGCGCCTACGTCGGCCACCGCAATCTCGAGGAGACGATCTTCCGCACCAATCTCGAGGCGGCCGTGACCATCGCACGGCAGCTGCGTCTGCGAAACCTGGGCGGCATCATCATCATCGATTTCATCGACATGCACGATGAGCCCCATCGCCGCGCGGTGCTCACCGCCCTCGAGCGTGCCCTGGCCGCAGATCGTGCCCAGACGCACATCGTGAGTCTCTCACCGCTGGGACTCGTCGAGATGACGCGCAAGCGCACGCGCGAGAGCCTGGAACACCTCCTGTGTGCGCCCTGTCCCAGCTGCGAGGGCCGCGGTTTCGTGCGCACTCCCGAAACCGTCTGCAACGAGATTTTTAGGGAAATTGTGCGACAGAGCCGGCAGTTCGCCAGCCGCGAGCTGTTGATACTGGCTCATCAGGACGTCGTGGATCGGCTTCTCGACGAGGAGTCCGCCACCCTCGCGGAGCTCGAGGGGCAGGTCGGCCGCCCGATCCGCCTTCAGGTCGAGGCACTCTACGGCGTGGATCAGTTCGACGTCGTACTCGTCTAGGACCTTTGCACCGTGACGCGCTCCTGCGCAGCCGACCGCCGGTTGTTCCTGCGGGTGATGCTGGTGACCCTCGCCGGTGCGGCACTGCTCGCCGCTGCCGCGATGCTCGCGTACGCCCTCGCCGCTTCGCGCGTGCCCGAGCAGCGCGCCGCGCTCGAGGAGTTGCTGCGGGCCGAGACAGGGCTCGAGGTGCGCTTCAGCGAGCTCGCACTGCGCTGGGGGTGGCGTGGCCCGGAGGCGGTGTTCCGCGGTGTGCAGCTCGGCGACCCCGGCGAAGCCCGCACGCTCCTCACCGCTCCCCGCCTCGTGGTGGGTGTCGACCTGTGGCACATGCTGCGCAGCGGCGCGCTGCAGATCGCCCGCATCACACTCGTCGACCCCGACATCGATCTCACGCCCTCGCCCGCCGCGCGCGCAGCGCGAGTGGCGCACGAGCCCGCGCTCGAGGGACCGAAGCAGATGCTGGCCCGCTGGCGCGGCGAGCGCCTCGACGTCGAGGGCGGCACGCTCCATACCGCGACCGCGGGTGCGCCACTCGTCATTGGCATCCGCCGCATGCAGCTGAGGCGCTCGGGGGCTGACTGGAGCGCGCAGGCGCTGCTCGTGCTGCCGCAGGCGCTCGGCTCGAGCGCCGAAGTGCTGGCTACTTTCCACGGCGATGTGGCGCAGCCTGCAGCGCTCAGAGGCACACTCAATCTGAGCGGCACGCGGCTGGAGTTCGCCGGCTGGCGAGCGCTCCTCGGCGCCGCGCCGGCGGCCGCTTATATGCCGCGCGCCGGCCGCGGCAATCTCGCCGCTCAAATCGAGCTCGCCCTGGGAGGCGTGGTGCGGGCCTCCGGCTCGGTGCGAGCCGAGGCACTCGAATGGCCGGCGGCGGAGGAAGCGGGGGCCGGCCTCGTGCTCGAGCGGCTGCACGCGGACTGGCGGCTGGCCCGCAGCGGTCCCCTGTGGCACCTCGCGGTGCAGCCCATCGAGACCGGCGCAGCCTCTAGCGCTGGCGCGAGCCTCTCGCTCGATGCGGCGGCGGATGGGAGCTGGGTGCGGGGCAGGGCGCAGGAGGCCCCGGTGATACTGCTCGCCGGTCTCGCCCGCAGCTTCGCGCCCGAGCTCACTCTCGCGGCCAGCGCACTGGAGGGTGTAGCGCGCGAGGCCACTTTCGACTGGAGCGCAGCTCGCGCCTCCAATGAGCGGCTGCTGACGACGGCCGAGCTTCACGACCTGACGCTCGCCCCGCCCGGCAGCCGCGTGCGCCTGGCTGGCCTTGCGGCCCGCATGAGAGGCGCAGGCTCACATATCTTCGCCGAGGTGCACTCGGAGGATGCGAGCCTCACCCTCGCCGATGATCCTGCCTTCGCGCTCGACTCGGTGGCGATGAGCGCGCGGCTCGAGCTCGATCACGGCGGGCACGGCTGGCGCGTCACCACTCCGCAGGTCGCGATTCGCATCCACGATGCGCGCCTCGCTCTGAGGGGCGCCCTCGCGGGGGAGGACTCGGGGAGAGAAGTGCGCATCGATGCGCGCGCCAGGGTGACGGGCGCGCCGGTCGAGCTGTTGCGCGCCCTGCTCGGCCCCCATGCCCTCGCGGCCCTCGGCCCCGGGGCGGCAGCGCTGATTGCCGGGCGCATCGACCATGGGGAGCTGGCTGCCCGCGGTCCCCTCGATCAGCCTCTGCCCTGGAGCGCTCCACGCGGAGAGTTTCGCGGCGCACTGGCCTTGAGCGGCGCGCGCGTGGCGGCCGGGCCGGATTGGCCCGAGCTGCACGACGTCAATGCGCGCATCGAGTGGGGCGGAACGCGCGTACGCGTCCGTGTGGGGCAGGCCCTGGCCGGGAGCTTCCGTGTCAGGTCGGCGAGTGGAGACTGGGATGCGCGTGACGCCGCTCTCACACGGCTCTCCGGCCGCATGAGCGCCGATGCTGAGCAGGCGCTCGCGTGGCTGCGCGATCACCCGCAGCTCGCGCCTGAGGCGGCCGCCTTCGCGATCATCGACCTGCGCGGTCCGGCGCTGATCAGCTTCGATGTGCACCGGGACGTGCGTTATACGACGCGAGTCACCGCGCTCCTCGATGGAGCGCAGCTGCGGCCCCTGGCGGGATTGCCGCCGATCGAGGGACTGCGCGGGACGCTCACCTTCAGCGACGGACGCCTGCAACGCTCCAGCATCAACGGACAGTGGCTGGGTGGCCCCATCGCCGCATCCGCGCAGGAGCTGTCCGAGCGCGGTGCCCAGGCTCTGATTGTCACGGGGAAGGGTCAGCTCGAGGTGCGCCAGGCGTTGCTCGCGGCTACCGGCACGCGCAGCGCGGACAGTCCGCTCGCCGGATCCGCCGAATGGAGCGCGGACCTGAAGCTCCAGCCGGCGGTAGACGGTCACGGAGTGAGCTGGCGGGCGCGCGTCGAATCGGGACTGGTGGGCGTGTCGAGTCGCCTGCCTGAGCCCCTCGGGAAGTCCGCGGGGTCGGCATTTGCGGCGCACCTGCAGTTGAGCGGCAGCGGGGATGACGGCGAGCTGCGACTGGCGCTGGGCGAGCGGCTGCGGGCGCTCGCGGCGCTGAAGCGACACGGCGATTTCTGGGAGATCGAGCGCGGCGCGCTCAACACCGCAGGGAGCGCCCCTGCCTTGCCCGCCGATCCGGTGTTGCGGATCGAGGGTGCGCTGAGCCGGCTCGACCTGCCCGTCTATGCGGGGTTGTGGCGGGCGCTCGCCGCGAATCCCGCCACGCCTGCCCTGAGCATCGAGCTCGCCGCAGGCGAGCTCGATATTGCGGGACGGAGCTTTCGCGACGTGCGGGTGGCGGCGGACTCGACCGCCGGCATCGACCGATTGCAGCTCGCATCCGCTGATCTCACCGGCACGGTGCGCTGGCCGGCGGCCGCGGATGCCGCGCATCCGGTCATCGCGCACCTCGCACGGCTGCAGGTGCCCGACCTGGGACTGGTAAGCGCGCTCGGTCCGGTGACCCTTCTCACGATCGATGACCTCAGATGGCGCGCACGCTCGCTCGGGACCTTCACGGCCAGCGTCAGCGCGCGCGCCGGCGCCCTCGATGTGGGCGATGCGCATCTCGCCGGGATGGCCGATGAGGCACAAGGCACGCTCCATTGCCGCGAGGCTCGCTGCCGCGCGACCTTCCAGCTCGACAGTCGCGACGCGCGGGCGACGCTCGCCCGCCTCGGTTTCCGCAGCGATGTTTCCGCGGCGCACGCGCGCTCGAGCGGCACTCTCGAATGGCCGCTGCGCGAGGGGGATGCGGAACTGAGTGATGCGAGCGGACTCCTACACATAGAGCTCGACGACGGCCTCACGCGCAACGTGGCGTTCTCCGATACCGCCCCCGACACACCGCTGGGACTTCTCGCGGTGCCCGGGCTGGTCGCGGGAATGGGACTGCCGGAGCTGCATTTCGCGCATCTCACCGCCGATTTCACGGTCGGCGAGGGCCAGGCCTTCACCTCGGACCTGCACCTGGATGGCGACACCGAGATCCTGATGCGCGGCCGCATCGGCCTCACCGCCCGGGATTACGACGCCCAGGTTTGGGTGCTGAAGGGCGAGGAACGGCTGCCGGCGGCGGTGCGCCGCCTGGGGGCGGGCCCCCGGGTGGCGGCGCTGTGGCTGTCGCTGCGCGAGCTCTTCAGCGGCAATGGCCGCGAGCGAGCCGCGCTGCGCTTGCGCGGTACCTGGAATGCCCCCATGGTAACGGAGCCATGAAAGTAGCCGCTCTGCAGATGACCTCGGGTCCCGACGTTGCGGCCAACCTGGCCCAGGCCGAGGCACTGCTCGAGGAGGCCGCGCAGCGCGGAGCGCGCCTCGCCGCGCTCCCGGAGAACTTCTCCTTCATGGGTCTCAAGGACGCCGACAAGCGTTCCGTGGCCGAGGCCGAGGGGAGCGGCGCCGTACAGGAATTCCTCGCCGCCACGGCGCGCAGGCTCCGGCTGTGGATCGTCGCCGGCACCATCCCGCTGCGCAGCGGGCCCGACGGACGCGTGGCGGCCGCCTCGCTCGTCTATGATGCGGATGGCGCCCGTGCGGCCCGCTACGACAAGATTCACCTCTTTGACGTCGATATTCCCGGACGCGTCGAGACCTACCGGGAATCGGCCAACGTCGCGCCCGGGAAGCGACCGGCGGTGCTCGATACGCCGGCGGGCCGGCTCGGACTTTCGGTGTGCTACGACGTCCGATTTCCGGAGCTATATCGACAGTTGAGCGCCGCGGGAGCGCAGCTGCTTTCCGTGCCGTCGGCCTTCACCGCGCCCACGGGGCGCGCGCACTGGGAGACGCTGCTGCGCGCACGGGCGATCGAGAATCTCTGCTACGTGATCGCACCGGCTCAGTCGGGGATACATCCGAGCGGACGAGAGACTTATGGAGACAGCATGATCGTCGACTACTGGGGTCGGATACTGCAGCGCGTCCCGCGGGGGCGCGGTTGCGCCATCGCCGAGGTCGACCTTGGCCGGCAAGACGGTGTGCGCGAGAGCTTTCCTGCGCTGCGTCACCGCACGTTGGACGCGGGGGCTTGAGCGGTGAGCACCGCAGCGCAGCCGCCCGTGACTGATCCCCTCAAGCTCGCGCGCGAGCTGATCCTGCGGCCGGGTGGGATCGACGACCGGCGCATCGACAAGGTGTTTGGCGATGTGCTCGCGCACTCGGTGGATTTCGCCGATCTCTATTTCCAGCTGGCGCATCAGGAGTCCTGGTCGCTCGAGGACGGCATCGTCAAGGACGGCAGCGCCAGCATCGAGCAGGGGGTCGGTGTGCGGGCGCTCGCCGGTGAGAAGACCGGTTTCGCCTACTCCGATGAGATCGTGCTGCCGGCGCTCGAGGAGGCCTCGCACGCGGCACGCGCGATCGCCTTGCAGGGCGGGGAACGGCGCGTCAGCGCCTGGCACGCATCGACGGGGCATCAGTTGTACCTGCCGGCGGATCCGGCAGCCGCGCTCGCCACCGCCGACAAGGTGGCATGGCTCGAGCGCGTCGACCGCGAGGCCCGCCGCCTCGATCCCCGCATCATCCACGTGAATGCGAGCCTGGTGGCGGTGCACGAGGTGGTGCTGATCGCCACGAGTGAGGGTGAGCTGGCCGCGGACGTCCGCCCGCTCGTGCGCTTCAACGTCTCGGTGCTGGTCGAGCAGAACGGCCGGCGCGAGCAGGGTTATGCGGGCGCCGGGGGGCGCTACTCGCTGGCCGAGCTCGTCGCGGGGGACAAGCCGCTCGAGCTCGCGCGCGAAGCGGTGCGCCAGGCGCTGGTGAATCTCGAGGCGGTGCCGGCACCGGCGGGCACCATGACCGTGGTCCTCGGTTCCGGCTGGCCCGGGATCCTGCTGCACGAGGCCATCGGTCACGGCCTCGAGGGCGACTTCAACCGCAAGGGGACCTCCGCATTCGCCAACCGCATCGGCGAGCGCGTGGCGGCCCCTGAATGCACCGTGGTGGATGACGGCACGCTGGCGCGCCGCCGTGGGTCGCTGAACATCGACGACGAGGGCACGGCGACGCAGTGCACCACGCTGATCGAGAACGGCGTGCTGCGCGGCTACATGCAGGATCGGCTGAATGCACGTCTCATGGGCGTTGCCTCGACCGGCAACGGCCGGCGCGAATCCTTCGCGCATACGACGCTCCCTCGCATGACCAACACCTATATGCGTCCGGGCCCGCACGATCCCGAGGAGATCATCCGCTCGGTGTCGCGCGGCATCTACGCGGTCAACTTCGGCGGGGGACAGGTGGACATCACCTCGGGAAAGTTCGTGTTCTCCGCGAGTGAGGCGTACCTCATCGAGAACGGCCGTGTCACCGCGCCGCTCAAGGGCGCAACACTGATCGGCAACGGTCCCGACGTGCTCACTCGCGTCACCATGGTGGGGAACGACCTGAAGCTCGATGAGGGCGTGGGCACCTGCGGCAAGGAAGGGCAGAGCGTGCCCGTCGGCGTCGGGCAGCCGACTCTGAAGATAGAGTCACTGACGGTCGGCGGCACGGCCTGAGGTTTGAGGCCGCAGTCTCGTTACAGCGACGTCGTCGTTTCCCTACAGAGAGACCGTATATGTCCGATAGTCGCGGACGGGCGATTGTCGGATGCTTCCTCGCACGGGCGGAGCAGGGTTGCCCCCGCGTGCGCAGGAATGCGCAGCCCGTGCCATCTCGACATAATCAGGAGCGACGGCTGGTCTGTGAAGTTACACACGCCAGGGGAGGCGCGGAGTCCGTAGCGTTGCACCGCGAAGTTGCCGAAGGAAGGACGACGACGATGCAAGCAGAGCCCACCCTGCACCTGGCCGATACTGCGACCCTGAAGCTCCCTCCGGAGCTTCTGGCGGAGCTGAAAAGCCAGGGCAAGAGAAAGACCGATTTCCACGTCGAGGGCTGGAAGCCTTCGCTCCTGGAGCGCCTCCTCGGAGTGTTTGGCCTGAAATAGCGGCCGCCCCGAAGCCACGGGCGGGCTTCAGTATCGCCGCCCGCCCGCTCAAGTTAGGATGGCGTTGCAATGGAGCGTCGCCATCTTTCCCGTCCGGTCTATGAAGGCCTGCCTTGGGCCTACATCGTCTTTGGGCTGGCGGCGCTCCTCATCAGCTACCTGCTGGCGGCTCACGGAGCCTTGAGCTTCACGCTCGGAGCCCTCGGGCTCGCCGCGCTCCTCTACGGGATCGTGGTTTTGCTGCGCCGCCGCGACTACCGGGAATTGCGCGCCCAGTACGGTAACCCCGACTCCATCACGGACGACGACTCGCGCACGCCCTGAAGGGCCTCCCGGACGGCACTCATCCGCTGCTGACCGGTCGCGTGCCCGTCGGTTGATCCTCGGCTGGCTCCTGCGCGGGCGGCGCGTGCACTTGTGGAGCTTCAGAGAGCACCGGCAGCTCAGGCATGGTGTCGGCGTGGATGGCGCGGCCGCGCGCCGTGCGCTCATCCACGTAGATCAGCTCGTGCTTGCCGATCAGCACCACGTCGCCGTCGTTGAGGTTGTGCCGGCGCACGCGCGCGGACTTCACGTAGATGCCGTTGGTGCTGTTCAGGTCCTCGATCACGCACGAATGAGCGGTGGTGATGACCTGGCAGTGGTGGCGACTGACGAAGCGGCTGTCGATGTGCACGTCATTGTCCGGAGTGCGACCGACGATCACGCGACCGACGCGCAGCGGAATCTCCTGCACGGTACGCCCCTCGGTTGCGACCAGCAGTCGCCCGACGATTCCGGCAGCTTCCGCGGCCGATGGGGCGCCTTCGCGAGGCTGCAGCGCCGCGGAGGCCGCCGCAGGAACGCCCGCCACCGGCCCGGCGGACTCGGTGGCGTGCGGCGCGTGCGCGGTCGCGGCTCCCGGGCGGGCGCGCCCGTGCTCCACCCAGCGCAGCTCCGCCACGGCGGTGGCGATGTCGCCCGGCCCCACCGTGTGAGCGTCGGCGGTAAAGGCCGCCATCATGGCCGTGTCGCACAGCGTATTGATGAGGCGCGGCACCCCGCCGGTGTAGCGGTAGATCTCGTGGAAGGTGTCGGGTGCGAATATCTCGCGGTCGCCGGCGCCGGCAACTTCGAGGCGATGCTGGATGTAGGCCCGCGTCTCGCTCTCCGACAGCGTCGACAGGTGAAAGCGCAGCCGCACGCGCTGTGCCAGCTGCTCGAGCTTCGGTGAGTTCAGGGTCTCGTTCAGCTCCGGCTGCCCGGCCAGAATGATGCGCAGTACCTTCTCCTTGGTGGTCTCCACCCCGGAGAGCAGCCGCACCTCCTCCAGCACTCGCGGCTCGAGGTTCTGCGCCTCATCGACGATCAGCAGGACCTTGCGTCCGGCGGCATGCTGCTCGATGAGGAAATTGTTGAGCGTCGTGAGCAGCTCCGCCTTGCGCATCTTGAAGGGCGAGAAGCCGAACTGCACCAGCACTGCCTGCAGGAAGTCGACGGACGTGACCTGTGTCTGGTTGACCTGGGCCACCACGACGTCGGTCGGGACCTCCTTGAGAAAGGACTCGATCAGCGTCGTCTTGCCGGAACCGATCTCGCCGGTGATCACCACGAAGCCGTCGGTGAACCAGACGGTCGACTCCATGTAGGCCTTGGCGCGGGCGTGTTGCTTCGACAGATAAAGGAATTCCGGGTCCGGGCTCAGCCGGAACGGCAATTCCTTTAACTTGAAGGCGTCCAGATACATGCGAGTGAAACTCGCCGGGAATGTTACGGGATGCGCACCGCGACGGCCAATTCCGCGGCCAGACGCCGTGCGCGCGCGTCGCGGCGCGCGGCGCTCGGCTCGACGACGGTGCAGTGACCGACCTTGCGCCCGGGGCGCGGCTGCTTGCCATAATCGTGAAGGTGCACGCCCGCGAGCGCCAGAAGGCGCGCACGCGGGGGGATGCGTCCGATGAGGTTGATCATGGCGCTGTGGCCGAGCGCGCGCGTCGTGCCCAGCGGCAGGCCGAGGATCGCGCGCAGGTGATTCTCGAACTGCGAGGTCTGCGCCCCTTCGATGGTCCAGTGGCCGGAGTTGTGCACGCGCGGCGCCATCTCATTGGCGATGAGCTTATTCGTGTGCACGAAGAACTCGATGGCGAGCACGCCGCGATAGTCAAAGTGCGCCAGCACTCGCCGCAGGTACCCCGACGCCAGACGCTGCCAGCGCTCGGGGCCGAAGGGCGCGCGGGTCAGGCGCAGAATCCCGCCGCGGTGCACGTTGCCGCACAGTGGATAGATCGCCACCTCACCGCGCGCACCGCGGGCGCCGATCACGGATACCTCGCAATCGAACGGCACCCATTCCTCGTAGAGCAGGGGCACGGGCCCGAGCCGTGCGAATGCGCGCGCGGCGTCGCGGCGCGTGTGGATGAGCGCCTGACCCTTGCCGTCGTAGCCCAGGCGCCGTGTCTTGAGCACCCCGGGCAGCCCCACCGCGGCGAGCGCGCGCTCGAGATCCTTGCGCGAGTCGACCGTGCGCCAGCGGGTGGTCGGAATGCGAAGCTCCCCGAAGAGGCGCTTCTCGCTCAAGCGATCCTGGCCGCACTCGAGTGCCGCCACCGGCGGGGCGATTCGCGCGGCGTGTGCGCCACGCTCGAGTGCGCGCAGGCTCGCGCCCGGCACGTTCTCCCAGTCGAAGGTTACGACCTCGCAGCGGCGCGCCAGCTGGCGCAGGAGCGACCGATCGGTGAACGCGCCGTGCAGGAGTGGCGCCACCGCGCCCGCGGGCGCATCGCCCGAGGGATCGAGACACAGGAAATCCAGGCCCAGCGGGTAGCCTGCCAAAGCGAGCATGCGGCCGAGCTGGCCGGCGCCCACGATGCCGATGGTCATGGGCGCTTGGGTTGGCGCGGGTCGGGATTGCCGAGCACGCCCGCGGTCTGCTGCTCGCGGAACGTCTCGAGCGCGGCACGAATGGAGGCGTGCCGGTTGGCGAGGATGGCTGCGGCGCACAGTGCCGCATTGGTGGCTCCGGCGCTGCCGATGGCAAAGGTCGCAACCGGAACCCCGGCGGGCATCTGCACGATCGACAGGAGCGAGTCCATGCCGCCCAGGCTCTTTGACTGCACGGGCACTCCGAGGACGGGGAGGGTGGTCTTCGCCGCGGTCATTCCGGGCAGATGCGCGGCACCCCCGGCGCCGGCGATCAGCACTTCGAGCCCGCGCCCGCGCGCGCCCGCGGCGTATTCGAACAGCAGATCCGGCGTGCGGTGCGCGGAGACCACGCGCACCTCGTAAGGGACACCCAGCCGGTCGAGGGTCTCGGCGGCGGCCTGCATGGTCTCCCAGTCGGAGGAGGAGCCCATGATGATGCCGACGAGGGCTTGCATCAGGGCATTGTAGCGAACAATGCGCGCAGAGCGCGAAACAGCTCGCGGGATGCACCCCGCTGGATGCCGCGCGCCCGCTCGCTCTGTGCGGCATTTACGCGCTGCGCCCACTCGGTGGCGTCGATCCGGGGGTGTGCGCGTATGAGGTCGCTGAGCGCCTGGGCGCCTCCCGCGATCAGCCGCTCGCGCCACTCCTCCACGAGCCGGAAGCGCTCGGCTTCTGCCGCGCTGAGCGCGCCGCGCGCACGCAGCGCCGCGCGGATCGGTTCAACATCGATGCCGCGCATCAGCTTGCCGATGTACTGACGCTGGCGTGCTCCGGCTGCGCGACTGTTGATGGCGCGCGCGTTGCGCACCGCGGTGAGCAGCTCCTCGGGAAGCTCGAGCGCCGCAAGCTCCCCGTCCGGGAGTGCCACCAGCATCTCGCCCAGATCCTGGGCGGCGTGCGCCGCGCGCTTGCGCGCGCTCTTGCTGGGCGGCGCGGGCGCGCTTTCGGGCGGGTCGGGCTTGTATCGGGGGCGCACTGGTACAATTTACCGCACATGCAACCGACCTCCGAGCTCACCAGGGCCGGGCAGCTCTCTGACCTGGTCGCTTACGCGCTCGATGAGGCCCGCCGCCAGGGCGCCTCGCAGTGCGAAGCCGACGCCTCGGTGAGCCGCGGCCTCAACGTGACCGTGCGTCTCGGGGAGGTCGACACGGTCGAGTACCAGCGCGATCGGGGACTTGCCGTGACGGTGTATTTCGGCAAGCGCAAGGGCTCGGCGAGCACCGCCGATCTGGGCCGTGCCGCGGTGCTCGAGACCGTCACCAAGGCCTGCGCCATCGCCCGCTACACCGCCGAGGACCCCTACGCGGGACTCGTCGAGCCCGAGGCGCTGGCGCGCGACATACCCGATCTCGACCTCGATCACGCCTGGGAAATCACGCCCGAGCAGGCGATCGAGCTGGCGCGCGGGTGCGAAGCGGCGGGGCTCGCGGTCGATACGCGCATCAGCAACTCGGAGGGGGCGAGCGTCGGCACCCAGCGCCACACTGGCACGTACGGCAACTCGCTCGGCTTTCTCGCCGGCTATTCGGCCAGCAATCACTCGATCAGCTGCTCTCTCATCGCGGGAGAGGACGCGCAGATGCAACGCGACCACTGGTACAGCGTCGCGCGCGACCCCGCCGATCTCGAGGATGCCACGCGCATCGGCCGGCTGGCCGGCGAGCGTGCTCTGGCACGGCTCGGGGCACGCCGCCTGACAACCCGTAAGTGCCCGGTAGCCTTCGCACCCGACATGGCGCGCGGCCTGGTCGGCCATTTTCTCGGCGCCATTCGCGGCACCAGCCAGTACCGCAAAGCGTCCTTTCTCCTGGAAGCGGCCGGCTCGCAGGTGTTCCCCGAGTTCGTGCAGATGCAGGAGCGTCCGCACATCAGGAAGGGACTCGCCAGCAGCCCCTTCGACCAGGAGGGGGCCGCCACGCGAGATCGCGAGCTGGTGCGCAACGGCGTGCTCGACGGCTATGTGCTCGGCAGCTACTCGGCGCGCCGGCTGGGACTGAAGACCACGGGCAACGCCGGCGGCATTCACAACCTCATCGTGACCGCGAGCGACGGCGGGCTCGATTCGGCGGCGTTCCTGCGCCGGCTCGGCACCGGCTTGCTCGTCACCGAGCTCATGGGCCAGGGCGTGAACGCGGTCACCGGCGACTATTCGCGCGGGGCGAGCGGCTTCTGGGTCGAGGAGGGTGCGATCCGGTATCCGGTGCACGAAGTGACCATCGCCGGGAATCTGAAGCAGATGTATCGCGACATCGCCGCACTCGGCGCCGACGTCGATGTCCGCGGCGCCGTGCGGGCTCCCTCGGTGCTCGTCAGCGAGATGACGATTGCCGGTGAGTGAGCTGCAGCGCCGGCCGTGGCGCTTCCTCGACCAGATCGCGCAGGGTGAGCTCGCCACAGCGGCTGCGGCGCGCTTCCTCGAGGCCGGCGAGCAGCCGGTCGACCGGCGGTATGGGGAGATTGCGCGGCGCAAGATGTCCGCTGCGCTCGCTGCGAGCGAGCTCCAGGATCTCGTACACGCGGATATGCCCCATGTCGCGCCCCGGAACCAGCTGATCGTCATCGCTCACGATGAGCAGTCCCGCCCGCTCGAGCAGCGCGGCCATGTGCGCCACGGCGATGGCTGGAAGTCCCAGCTCGCTCGCGAGGCGGTTCGCGGTCCAGCGGGTGCCGCCCACGAGGTGGGCGCGGCCGACGAGATACATGAGCCGCAACGCGAGCTCCTCGAGCTCCCCCGCCGAGAGTCGCAGGTGCTGCAGCCCGAGACGCAGGTACGCGGGGTTCTGCACGTAGAAGGAGAGCTGGGCTCCGGCGAGCAGGATCAGCCAGCCGAAATAGGTCCACAGGAGCGCGGCCACCACGAAAGCGAAGCCGGCGTACACAATGGTGAGGCGCGAGGAGTACACGACCAGGGCCGTGAACACCTTGCCGACCGCCGCCCAGAGGATCCCCCCCACCAGGGCACCAATGAGCGCCGCGCGCCACTGCACGCGCGTGTTGGGAACCATCATGTAAAGCGCCGTGAAGAAGGCGCTCACGACCGCGTAGGGGGCGAGGGCGATCCCGGCGGCGCGCAGCCACTGCAGCACCGGGAGGCGCACCACCTCCTGCACCGGGCCGCTGGAGAGTGCGTGCTGAGTGAGTCCGATGAAGGCCACGAGCAGCACCGGTCCCGCCACGAGGAGCGTGGAGTACTCCGCCACGCGGCGGGCGAAGCTGCGCGCCTGCTCGACATGCCAGAGGTAGTTGAAACTGTCCTCGACCTTCTTGATGGTGCCGATCAGTGTCCAGGCAAGCAGCGCGAGCCCCACCGATCCGACCACACCGCTGCTCACGTGGTTGGCGAACTGCACCACGCGGGTGGTGAGGTCGGTGGCCGCGGGCTCCCCCACCGGGGCGAAGAACTGGTACACGAGCGGCACCAGATCGCGATGGCCGCCGAAGACCTTGAGAATCGCGAAGCTGAAAGCGAGCAGCGGGATGAGCGACAGGAGCGTGGTGTACACCAGACTCATGGCCCGCAGGTTGATCTGACCGCGCGAGAGGTCGCGGATCACCGCATAGGGGTACTGCAGGACGCGCAACGCCCCGCCCGGGAGACCCGCCCGCTGCGAGGCCGGTCCGAAGAAGCACCAGTCGAGAAAGCCCCAGAATCGCATCCACATCCTCTTAGGATACCGTGATGCCCGCGAATCCCGGATATCCGCAGCGCATCGTCTGTCTCACCGAAGAGACGACCGAGACGCTCTATCTTCTGGGTGAGGACTGGCGGATCGTCGGAATATCCGGCTTCACCGTGCGCCCGCCGCGCGCCCGGCGCGAGAAGCCCCGGGTGTCGGCCTTCACCAGCGCACGCATCCCGCGCATCCTCGAGCTCGGCCCGGACCTGGTGCTCGGCTTCTCCGATCTGCAGGCCGACATCGCGGCCGAGCTCATTCGCGCCGGGCTCAATGTGCACGTATTCAACCAGCGCAGCATCAATGACATTCTCTCGATGATCCGCACACTCGGGGGCATGATCGGAGCGGAGGCCAGGACGGCAGCGCTCGTGGCGCAGCTCGAGGCCGGGCTCAGCGCGGTGCGTGCCCGCGCTGCGGCGCTCCCGCGGCGCCCGCGCGTGTACTTCGAGGAGTGGGATGAGCCTCTGATCTCAGGGATCGGCTGGGTGGCGGAGCTCATCGGTCTCGCCGGCGGCGAGGAGTGTTTCCCGGAGCTCGCGGGCAAGCCCCTCGGGCGCGAGCGCATCATCGCCGACCCGCTCGAAGTGGTGCGCCGCGCCCCCGACATCGTGCTCGGCTCCTGGTGCGGCAAGAAGTTTCAGCCGGCGGAGGTGGCCACTCGGGCGGGTTGGGAGGCGATTCCCGCCGTGCGCACCGGGTTCGTGCGCGAGATCAAGTCGGCGATCATCCTGCAGCCGGGGCCCGCCGCGCTCACCGACGGCGTACATGCGATTGAAGCCGTGATCGGAGAATGGGCGGCTAATGCATGTTGCGTCGCGCCCGGATCAGCTCGTACGCCTCGATGATCTGCTGGGTGCGCTGCTTGGCATGGCCGATCATCGATTCCGGCAGGCCGTTGGCCTTGAGCTTGTCCGGATGGTGCCGGTTCAACTGACGGCGATAGGCTTTGACGATCTCGGCATCGCCCGCCTCAGGGGCAATCTCGAGCACGGCGTAGGCCTGCCGGAGCGTCTCGGCCGCGGCTGCCGCGCCGGCAGCCCCCGCGGCGCCGTGGCGGCGAAAGCCGCCGCTCTGGATGCGCAGCACCGCCTCGATGTGCGCGAGCTCGAGGCTCGAGACCCGCAGCGCAGCTGCGATGCGGCCCATGAGCGGGCGCACCGGTCCTTCGATGTCGTTGCCGGCGAGCGCTGCGCGCACCTGGATCTCGAGGAAGATTCGCAGAATGTCGGGGCGTCCGACGCACGCCTGGCGCAGCCGCCCAAGCTCGCCGGTCAGGTCGAAGCCCGGCTGCTTGCCCTGGCCGAATAGCTCGATGGCCTCACGTACCTGCAGCGCTTCCAGCCGCAGGTCGCTCATCACCCCGCGAGCGGCCGCGATCTCGCGCTCCGACACGCGGCCGTCCGCTTTGGCGAGATAGCCCATCACCCGGAAGGTGGCACGGAAGAAGCGCTCGCCGATCGCGGCGACGTCGGGGGGCGGCGATCCGGGCACTTCCTCCTCTTGCTGCTGCGTCAGGTCGAACTGATGGCCGAGCAGCACGCCGATGGCGACCCCGACGGGACCGAAGGGGAGGCCGATCAAGCCGCCGGCCAGCTTGCCGATCCATTTCATGCCCTGCGTCATGTCAACGTATAGTAGCAAGCGCATGCCGGGCCCCCTGGTCTACCGCACCCACCTCGCTGGCTTCGAGCGCCTCCATGAAGGGAAGGTGCGCGACATCTACGCAGTCGATGCTGACACGCTCCTCATCGTGACCACCGACCGCCTGTCGGCATTCGACGTGGTGCTTCCGGATCCGATCCCGGACAAGGGACGGGTGCTGAACTCGATCTCGAATTTCTGGTTCGCGAAGCTCAGGCATCTGGTGCCGAACCATCTCACCGGACGCTCGCTCGAGAGCGTGGTGCGCGATGCAGCCGAGCGCGCGCTGCTGGAAGGTCGCGCCGTGATCGTGCGGCGCCTCGAGGCCTTGCCGATCGAGGCGGTGGTGCGCGGCTATCTGATCGGCTCGGGTTGGAAGGATTACCAGGCGAGCGGGGCCTTGTGTGGCATCGCGCTGCCGAAGGGCCTGCCGCTCGCCGGGCAGCTGCCGCAACCCATTTTCACCCCCGCCACCAAGGCGGAACGGGGCGCGCACGATGAGAACATCAGCTTCGACACGATGGCGCAGCGGCTCGGGCCGGCGCTCGCCGCGCAAGTGCGCGACACGGCGCTCGCCCTCTATGACTTCGCGGCGGCGCACGCGCGTGCGCGCGGCATCATCATCGCGGACACCAAGTTCGAATTCGGCGTGGATGCGGCGGGCAGGCTCACGCTGATCGACGAGGTGCTCACGCCCGATTCCTCGCGCTTCTGGCCGGCCGATACCTACCGCCCGGGCTCGAGTCCCGCGAGCTTCGACAAGCAGTTCGTGCGCGACTATCTCGAGACGCTCGACTGGGACAAGCGCGCTCCCGGACCCAAGCTTCCGCCGGAGGTGATCGCGCGTACCAGCGCCAAGTACCGCGAGGCGCTCGAGCGGCTCACTGCGCCATGAGGAGGTAGACTGACCATCATGACGCCCGCGTGGATCGCCCCTTCGATTCTTTCCGCCGATTTCGCCCGCCTCGGCGCCGAGGTCGAGGCGGTGCTCGAGGCCGGCGCCGATCTGATCCACTTCGACGTCATGGACAATCACTACGTGCCCAACCTCACCATCGGGCCGTTGGTGTGCAAGGCGTTGCGCAAGGCGGGTGTCGCCGCACCCATCGACGTGCATCTGATGGTGAGGCCGGTGGATCGCATCGTGCCGGACTTCGCCGCTGCCGGTGCCACCTTCATCACCTTCCACCCGGAGGCGACCGAGCACGTGGATCGGACGATCGCGCTGATTCGCGAGCACGGTTGTCGGCCGGGACTGGTTTTCAACCCCGCCACTCCGCTCGACTATCTCGACTACACCCTCGAGCTCCTCGACATGGTTCTCATCATGTCGGTGAACCCGGGCTTTGGCGGCCAGGAGTTCATCCCGACGAGTCTGCGCAAGCTCGCTGACGCACGCGCGCGCATCGACGCCTCGGGCAGGCAGGTGCGTCTCGAGGTCGACGGGGGCATCAAGACGGACAACATTGCCGCCGCTGCCGCGGCGGGTGCCGACACCTTCGTGGCGGGGTCAGCGATCTTCGGCAGCCGCGACTACACGGCAACGATCCGGGAGATGCGCCGGCAGATCGCCGATGTGACGCCGCGCTCATCGCGGGCTTCGGCCCCGATCCCGGTTCGCGGCCGCGCGCGCCGGGCGCGCTAGCCGCTACTCCTCCTCGTCCTCGTCCTCGTCGTCATCATCATCGTCGTCCGTGGCCATCTGCCCGGCGACGGCGGGCTTGGCGCCGGTCGCAGGCTTGGCCGGTACCATGACGGGACGCGTCTTCATCTTCGGGCGTGCGTTGAACACCACGATGGTCTTGCCGGTGGCGCGCAGCAGTCCCTGTTCCTCGAGCACCTTGAGCACGCGGCCGGCCATCTCGCGCGAGCAGCCGACCAGGCGTGACAGCTCCTGGCGGCTCACCTTGATCTGCATGCCCTCGGGATGCGTCATGGCATCCGGCTCACCGCACAGATCCATGATCGCGTGCGCCACTCTGCCGGTGACATCGACGAACGCCAGGTCACCGAGCTTGCGGTTGGTACGATCGAGGCGCGTGGCAAGCTGCGTTGCCAGCTCGAAGACCAGCCCCGGGCTCTCGGCGGCGATCTGGCGGAAGCGCGGATAGGTCATCTCGGCCAGCTCGCACTGATTGCGGGTGCGCACCCAGGCGCTGCGCGTCGGCTGCTCGTAGAACAGGCCCATCTCGCCGAAGAACTGGCCGCGATTGAGGTAGGCGAGCACCATCTCGTTGCCTTCCTCGTCCTCGATCATCACTTCGACCGAGCCGCTGATGATGTAATAGAGCACATCCGGCAGGTCGCCGGCGTGGATGACCACGGTCTTCGAGGGTACCGCGCGAATGCGGCAGTAACTCAGGAAGCGGTTGATCGCCGGAATTTCGCTCAGCGGCTTGATGTTTTCTTCCATACCGGCTCCCCCAATCACTTCTTAATATACAGCCTTCGCCGTCAGACCCAGTAGGCGGTGCCGGTCATGACGCGGGCGGTGCTGCGCATCAGGGCACAGACGGGTGCCGGGAGGCGCTCCCCGCCCGCCGCGGCCGCTGTGGCGCCGTGCTGAATCTCCTCCGCCCTCATGGTTTCAAGTATCGCACGGCTGCGGGCATCCCCGACCGGGAGCCTCTCGAGATGGTCATCCAGATGGCCCTCCACCTGGCGCTCGGTCTCGACGACGAATCCGAGGCTGATGCGATCGCCTGCGAGTGCGCTGAGCGCTCCGATGGCGAATGACCCTGCGTACCAAAGCGGGTTGAGGAGGCTGGGCCTGGCCTTCAGCTCCGCCAGCCGGGTCTCACACCACGCGAGGTGGTCGGCTTCGGACCGCGCCGCCTCCAGCAACATGGCGCGCGTGGCTTCGGAACGAGCCATGGCGGCCTGTCCGTGATAGAGCGCCTGAGCCGCGAGCTCGCCCGAATGGTTGACGCGCATGAGTGCCGCGCTCTCGCGCTGCTGGGCTGCGGTCAGGGTGCCGCTATCCTGCTGCTGCGGGCTGCCGGGAGCGGGACGGGTGGCGCGGGCGGGGGCGAACACCGAGCGCAGGGCCCGATCGAGGGCTGCGATGGCGGTGTCCAAGGTGCGGCCGGACTGCATACTCAAGGCCTCTATTATAGGCTCCGCACCCCCCCGCCGGGCCCCGCAAGCCCGGCTGTGCGTCCTCGCTTTGCATTGCGGGGGGTGCTTGAGTAAACTTCCCCGCCTTTTTTTGGGCCCTGACCCTGGGGTGTTTCCCCGGCAGGCCCTGTCACGAGTGAGCTATGAAGACCGTATTTGCCAAAGCCGGCACCGTCCGCGGCGACTGGTTCGTCGTCGATGCCAGCGACAAGACATTGGGGCGTCTCGCATCGCAGATTGCCCATCGCCTCAAGGGCAAGCACAAGGCCGACTACAGCCCGCACGTCGACATGGGTGATCACGTGGTGGTCGTCAACGCACAGAAGATCCGCGTCACGGGCCGCAAGCTCACCGACAAGATCTATTACCACCACACCGGACACATCGGCGGCATCAAGTCGATCGCGCTCGAGAAGCTGCTCGCGGAGCATCCCGAGCGGGCAATCGAGTTCGCCGTCAAAGGCATGCTGCCCAAGAACCCGCTCGGCAGGCGCATGTTCAAGAAGCTCCACGTGTTTGCCGGTGGCGAGCACCCGCACCAGGCGCAACAGCCGAAGCCGCTCGACTTACAGTAGGACACACTGAATGCCTGCCACGCAGAACCATTACGGCACCGGTCGGCGCAAGACCGCCACGGCGCGCGTGTACCTCAAGCCCGGCACCGGGCAGATTACGGTCAATGACCGCTCGCTCGATGAGTTCTTCGGGCGCGAGACCGGTCGCATGATCGTGCGTCAGCCGCTCGAGGCGGTGAAGCTCAACGCCCGGTTCGACATCGCCGTCACGGTCAACGGTGGCGGCACCACGGGCCAGGCCGGCGCGATTCGCCATGGAATCACCCGCGCGCTGATCAAATATGATGAGAGCCTGCGCAAGGCGCTGCGCGATGCGGGGTTCGTTACCCGCGACGCGCGCGAAGTGGAGCGCAAGAAGGTCGGCCGCCGCAAGGCTCGCCGCGGGACGCAGTACTCGAAGCGCTGACCCGAACGGAGCTACGATGCCCGATCTGCGAAAAGCGCCGCAGGCGTCTTCTCGCCAACGGATGATGGGGGATCGTCTAGTGGTAGGACAACGGACTCTGACTCCGTTTACCTAGGTTCGAATCCTAGTCCCCCAGCCACTTTCAGAAAGGGCCTGTCGAAAGACGGGCCTTTTCTTTTACCGGTGGGAATCGCGGACGGGACTAGGATGAGAACCGTCAGGTTCGACTAGCCGAGCGAGTCTTCGAGCGAGGCTGGACGACGGCTTCGCGAAGCGAAGCTGTCGGGCCCCGAAGGGGCCGAGGCGCGCAGCGCCGAGCAATCCTAGTCCCCCAGCCACCTCCAGAAGGGGCCCGTCGAGAGACGGGCCTTTGTCTTTTGCCAGCGCGAGTCGCGGACGGGACTAGGATGAGAACCGTAGGTTCGGGCCCCGAAGGGGCCGAGGCGCGCAGCGCCGAGCAATCCTAGTCCCCCAGCCAACTAAATTCCCCAAAAGGACCAGGGCGGGACGCCCCGAAGGAACCAGGCACTTCGCGCGGGCCTCGCTGTCGAAAACTCCAGCGCCGGAAACCTACGGATGGCGCAATTCCAGGAGGTTCCCCCCATGGCGACGGCCCAGTCGAAACCCAGCGAATCGCAGATCACGCTCCCGCCCTTGCCCTATGTCCGACAGGCGCTCGAGCCGTATATGTCCCGCGAGACCCTCGACTACCACTACGGCAAACACCACAAGGCCTACGTGGACAAGGTGAATGCTCTGATATCGGGCACCCCGCACCAGGGCGCAACGCTCGAGGATCTGGTCATGCACGCCGACGGCGCGCTCTACGACAACGCGGCGCAGGCGTGGAACCACGGGTTCTTCTGGCAGTGCATGTCGCCGCGCCGCCAGACACCCGGCAAGGAGCTCGAGGGTGTGCTGCGCAGCTTCGGCGGGCTCGAGACCCTCGAGCGTGAATTCGCCAAGGCGGCGGTTGCGGTATTCGGCTCCGGCTGGGCCTGGCTCGCCAGGGACCGGGGCGGCGCCGTCCGCATCATCACCACCCCCAATGGCCACACACCGCTGCGTGACGGGTCCAAGCCGCTGCTCACCTGCGACGTCTGGGAGCACGCCTACTATATCGACCACCGCAACGATCGCGGGGCCTACCTCAAGAGCTTCTGGCAGCTGGTGAACTGGGACTTCGTCGCCAGTAACCTGCGCTGAAGCCTAGCGGGTCTCCACTCGCTCCGCCGTTCCGACCAGCAGCACGTCCGCTGGTCGGGCGGCGAACAATCCGACGGTCACCACCCCGGTGATCTGGTTGAGATCACGCTCGAGAGCCACCGGATCTGCGATCGTGAGTCCGTGCACGTCGAGGATGTGGTTGCCGTTGTCGGTGACGAATCCCTCGCGCCACAGCGGCCGCCCGCCGCGTGCCGTGAGCTGCCGGGCGACCAGCGTGCGTGCCATTGGAATCACCTCGACCGGCAGAGGGAATCGGCCGAGGGTGGCCACCAGCTTGGTGTCATCGATGATGCAGATGAAGCGCCCGGCGGCCGCGGCGATGATCTTCTCGCGGGTCAGCGCGCCGCCGCCTCCCTTGATGAGATGACGCGCGCGCGTCGCCTCATCGGCGCCGTCGACGTAAGCCCCGAGCTCCCCCACCTCATTGAGATCCACCACCTCGATGCCGGCGGCCCTCAGCCGCACGCTGCTCGCTGCGGAGCTCGATACGGCCCTGCGGGGGCGCGGCTGTCGTCGTGCGAGCTCCTCGATGAAGAGATTTACGGTTGAGCCGGTGCCGACGCCGATCGTGGCATGGTCCGCGACCAGATCGAGTGCCGCGAGCGCGGCACGCCGCTTCTTTGCGTCACCGTCGGCAGACATGGCTCTTTCCCCGCAGCTCCAGCGTCCCCCAGAAACGACTGTGCCCGCATGATGAGCGGGCACAGTCCTCGAATACGACTCGGCGGCCACTTTCGCGACCGCCGAGTTAAGGCCTATTTCTTCTTGCTTGCTTTCTTCTTGGCCTTCTTCTTTGCCTTCGCCATGTTGGCTCTCCAATCTGACGGGTTAGTCCGGGATCCGAGTATATACACGCAAATCTAAATTACAAGCGACGAGCGGCGTGATGTGCTAAGCGCTGCGCGCGTCGCGACTCATCGCGAGCGCTCACAGCGCGCGCGCGTTGCGCACTTTGGTGCACTCATGTGGCCGCGGGACGCGACTCGAGCGACAGAATGAACCTCCAGTGCGCACTCTCCACCGGCGTGATCGAGAGCCGATTGCCCGGACGCAGCAGCGCCATCCCCTTCAGCTCCCGGGAAGCGTGCGCGCGCAGCTCCGCAAGCGCGATGGTGCGTGCGAGGCGGCGCTTGAGCCGCACGTCCACCATGAACCAGCGCGGGTTGGCGCGATCGCTCTCGGAATCGTAGTGGTGATGCTTGCGATCGAAGGCGGTGGGGTCCGGGTAGCCTTCCCTGACGATCTCCATGATGGCGACGATTCCCGGCACCTCGGTGCTCGAGTAGTACATGAAAGCCTGATCGCCCTTCTTCATCGAGTCGCGCAGCATATTGCGTGCCTGGTAGTTGCGTACGCCGTCCCAGCCGGTGGTCTGCCGCGCGGCCGCCTCCAGATGCTCGATGCCGAAGGTGCTCGGCTCGGTCTTCATCAGCCAGTAGTGCATCGTATGAATCCTCGGTCGGTCGCGACGGCGTCCATGAGCACATCATGCGGGGCTGCCGTGAGGTGCTCGATCTGCTGGAACGAGTAGCCGAAGCCCACCAGCTGAGGCTTGTGCCAGCGGTCGCGCAGTTGCCGGTAGGCGAAGGCACGGTCATAGAAACCGCCGCCGCTGCCGAGGCGCAAGCCGCGCGTATCGAACCCCACCAGCGGCAGGAATACCAGGTCGAGCCAGCGTGCCGCGATGGCGGTGAAGCCGCCCGGCTCCCCGATCCCGAGCCGGTTGCGCCGCAGTGGGCCGCCCATCTCGACGAAGCGCATGCGGCGCGATGTCCGCCGCGGGTCGATGCGCGGCAGATAGATGCGGCAGCCGCGGCGTGCGGCGAGCGCGATGAGGGGCGCGCTGTCGAGCTCGGCAGGGAGCGCACAGTAGATGGCGACCCGCTGGCCGGCGCGCAGGTGCAGGGCATGATCGGCGTGATGCGCGGCGCGCTCGGCGGCGGCGGCGCGCTCGCAAGGACTGACGGCGCGGCGCCGGGCGGACAGCTCGGCCCGCAACGATCTGCGGGCCGCGCCTGCAGTGCAATCAGCGAGCGCCACCCGCATGTGCCGGTGCGAACCGTTGCTCTCGAACCGGAGCAACAGGTGGGACGAGCTGCCGCAGGTAAGGCTTTCCGCTCAAAAATGCGGACCTGCACAATGCTGCCGCAAGCGCTGAGTCCCGAGGGTGTTTCAATTAGGGTCCGAGGTAACCCGGTCCACTGTCGAACACCGCAGGCGACGCTCGCAACGACTGTACACCAAGCCCGCGGCGCGTGCTTGAGACTCCCGTCGCATCACAGGTCGAGTTGCGCACCCTTGCCCAGGGCACCCTCGACCCGTTCACGCAGCGCGCGCACCCGATGGCCGACCCCGCTGTCGAGCTTCGACTCGCGGTCGCGAACCTTGAGGAACTCGTGCGCCAGATTGAGGGCCGCCATCACGGCGATGCGGTCGAGACCCACTACCTTGCCGTTGTCGCGGATCTCACGCATGCGGCTATTGAGGAATTCGGCCGCATCGAGCAGCGCCGAGCGCTCTTCGTAGGCGCACCCGACCACGTACTCCTTTTCCATGATGCGCACGCTCACGCGCGCCTGGTCCGGCGGAGGGTTCACGCGCCGTGCTCGAGAGTCTTCAGGCGCCCGATCATCGCCTCGACGCGCGTGCGCACCTGCTCATTCTTGTGCATCAGCGAGGCACGCTCGCCGGCGAGCGACTCGTGCCGCACTTTCAGCGCGCGGTTCTCTTCCTTGAGATGCTCGAGCATGCCGAGCAGCTCTTCGACGCGCTTGGTGAGGCGGTTCAGTTCGACGTCGAGCTGTGTTTTTGTAATGTCGCTCATGGCGCAGGACTATAGAGCCGTGCTCTTCGTGCGGTCAATCACACTCAACTATAATGTGTGCCCCGCATGAATCAGCCGGAATATGCCCAGATCGAGCAGCTGCTCAAGGAGCAGCGCTCGCTGACCGAGGCCGCCGAGGCTCACGGCACTCTCACCGGCTGTCTGTGTGCCGTGTCGGATTACGCGTTCCAGGACTGGCTGCGCGAGATCCTCCCGGAGGGTCGCGCCGAGCCGCAGGCCGCCGACACGCTCTATGGCCTGTTCACGGGTACCGTCGCGGCGCTCGAGCAGATTGACATGGAGTTCGAGCCGCTGTTGCCGAGCGATGCGCAGCCGCTGGAAGCGCGTACCGAAGCGCTCGCCCAGTGGTGCCAGGGCTTCCTCTACGGACTGGGCTCGGGCGCCATTCCCGACGCCGCGGGGCTCCCGGGCGACGTAGGCGAGGTGGTGCGCGATCTCTCGGAGATCACGCGCGCCGGCGTCGACGCGGATCAGGACGAGGAGTCGAACGAGGGCGCCTACGCCGAGCTGGTCGAGTTCGTGCGGGTCGGGGTGCAGCTGTTGTTCGAGGAGTTGTCCCCGGCGCGCCATCAGCAGCTGCCCGCCGCGGCACCGCTCCACTAGTCCCCATGCCGAGAGACGAGTTCGCTCGCCGCCGCCGTCAGCTGATGCGCCTGATGGGGCGCGATTCGATCGCAATATTGCCGGCAGCGCCGGTGAGGCACCGCAACAGCGACGTCGAATATCCCTATCGGCAGGACAGCGACTTCCATTACCTCACCGGTTTCGGCGAGCCCGAGGCAGTGGCCGTGCTGGTGCCGGGGCGGGCGCAGGCGGAGTACATCGTGTTTCTGCGGGAGCGCGATCCGGCGCGCGAGACCTGGGACGGACGGCGTGCGGGACCGGCGGGGATGGTGCGCGATTACGGCGCCGACGATGCATTCCCGATCTCCGACATCGACGAGATCCTGCCGGGACTGATCGAGAATCGCGACCGGGTCTATTACACCATGGGGGCCTATGCGGATTTCGACCAGCGGGTGGTGGGGTGGGTGAACGGGCTGCGCACCCAGGGGAAGAATGGACGCCACTCGCCGCAGGAGTTCGTCGCGCTCCATCACGCACTGCACGACATGCGACTCTACAAGTCGCGCCAGGAGCTGGAGCTGATGCGCGAGGCGGCGCGGATCTCCTCGCGCGCGCACCTGCGGGTGATGCGCTTCTGCCGCCCCGGCCTCACCGAGTACCAGGTGATGGCGGAGCTGCTGCACGAGTTCCGCCGCCACAACGCCGATACGGCCTACGCACCGATCGTGGGAGGCGGAGCCAACAGCTGCGTGCTGCACTACCGCGAGAACAGCGAGCCGCTCGCCGACGGCGACCTGCTGCTGGTCGATGCGGGGTGCGAGCTCGAGAGCTATGCTTCCGACATCACGCGCACCCTCCCCGTCAATGGACGCTTCACCAGCGAGCAGCGGGCGGTGTATGAGGTCGTGCTCGAGGCGAATCGCGCGGCCATCGCGCGGGTGCGCCCCGGCAATCACTGGAACGACCCCCACGAGGCTGCGGTAAAGGTCGTCACGCAGGGGCTGATCAAGCTCGGTCTGCTCAAGGGGCGCCTCGCCTCCCTCATCAGGAGTGGCGCCTACCGGCGCTTCTTCATGCACCGCACCGGTCACTGGCTCGGCATGGATGT